>Ga0224510_10000063_pt1 | contig 88779 bp, 77 predicted proteins | sample SF_May12_sed_USG_FD_170161 | JGI IMG/M metagenome (GOLD analysis project Ga0224510, IMG submission 170161) | Sediment microbial communities from San Francisco Bay, California, United States - SF_May12_sed_USGS_4_1 | ecosystem: Environmental > Aquatic > Marine > Sediment | place: USA: California... | reverse complement strand
AACGGAAAGGCAAACTTTATCGTGAGCGCGTAAATTCCAGCCGTTGTCCGGCGATTTCGCGCCGCAACTTGCCGTTCTGGAAGACCACCGCGCCATTGATAATCGTCGTGTCAATACTGGCGGTAAAAGTATGCGCCTCGAACGGCGACCACTGACACTTGTAAAGTACATTCGCAGACCCGACCGTATAAGGCCTTGCGTCGTCGACGATGACCAGGTCGGCGAAATAGCCCTCGCGCACATAACCGCGGTCCCTGACGCCAAATATGTCGGCCGGTGCGTGACAGGCACGATCGACAAGTAACTCCGGGCTGATCTCCTTGCTGGCGACGAGATCGAACAGTATTTGCAAAACATGCTGCACCAGCGGCAGGCCTGCAGGGGCTTTGAAATAGGAATTCGCCTTCTCGGCCGCCGTATGCGGTGCGTGGTCCGTGGCAATGATATCGAGCCTGCCGTCGTTAAGTGCCGCCAGCAATCCCTTGCGATCCCTGCTCGTCTTGATGGCCGGGTTGCACTTGATACGAGTACCGAGATCCGCGTAGCGCGACTCGTCAAAGTACAGGTGATGCGCGCATACCTCGGCTGTGATTCGTTTTGCCGAACGATGCGCGGTCGAAAACAGTCCCATTTCCATGGCCGTTGTCAGGTGCAAGACATGCAGCAGGGCATCGTGGCGTCGCGCAAGGTCGACCGCGACACTGGAGGACGCAAAACAGGCCTCGGCCGAACGGATGCGAGGATGCTCCACAATGGGGACATCTTCACCGTATTTTTGCCGGGCAAGGGCCTCATTTTCCCAGATCGTCGGCGAATGTTCGCAATGCGTGACCACTATTATCGGTGCATCCGCGAAAATCTTCTCCAGCACCAGCGGGTCATCCACCAGCATGTCACCGGTCGATGCGCCCATGAAGGTCTTGATGCCGCAGGCCTCGTTTTGCCGCAAACTCCGGATCTCCTCGATATTCCTGTTGGTGGCGCCGAGATAGAAGCCGAAATTCGCCATGCAGCGACCTTCGGCAAGGCGATACTTGTCGGCCAGCGCTGCCCGGGTTGTGGTTTGCGGATTCACATTGGGCATGTCCATGAAACTGGTAACGCCACCCGCCGCAGCTGCCGCCGACTCTGTTGCCATGTCCGCCTTGGCTGTCAGCCCCGGCTCGCGAAAGTGCACCTGGTCGTCAATCATTCCCGGCATCAGGTAACGACCTTTGGCATCAATCACTTCGACGTCGGCGGCCGCCCCGATCTGGCTGTCGATCCGGGCAATTCGCTGTCCGTCAACAAGTACGTCAACTGCACGAATTTCGCCTTCATTGACCAGCCGCGCATTGCTGATAAGTAGCTTTGCCAATTCTGGATCCTTGCTCCGGTGCCCGGCACTATGCTGGGGAAGGTACGCAATTTTTACGATGTTCGCAGAGATTTTTTGCGGACAACCCAAGCTTATGCGATAACCGCAGCATGACCGATTTCGTTACACAGGTAGAGAGCGCCCGCGTTTACGATGTGGCGATCGAATCGCCGCTGGAGCTGGCGCGGAACCTGTCGGCCCGTCTGGAAAACCGCGTATTGCTCAAGCGCGAGGACCTGCAACCGGTATTTTCCTTCAAATTGCGCGGCGCCTATAACAAGCTGGCCGGACTATCGATGGCAGATGCCGCCAAGGGTGTTATTTGCAGCTCCGCAGGCAATCACGCGCAAGGTGTCGCTCTGGCGGCGCAACGCCGTGGGGTTCGTGCCCTTATCGTGATGCCGGTCACTACCCCGTCAATCAAGGTCAATGCCGTGCGGGCATTGGGCGGCGAGGTCAAGCTGCACGGCGACAACTACGATGAAGCGTTTGCACACGCCAGCGTGTTGATGCGCGAGCAGGACCTTATTTTCATTCATCCGTTTGACGACCTCGAGGTCATTGCCGGCCAAGGAACAATCGGCGCTGAAATTCTGCGCCAGGTCGACGACGAGCCGGATGCTGTTTTCGTACCAGTGGGCGGCGGCGGACTGATCGCGGGTATCGCCGCCTACATCAAGGCGCTCCGGCCCGGGGTACGTGTTATCGGCGTCGAGCCGGATGATTCCGCGGCGATGCGCGATTCCGTCGCGGCTGGCCGGATTGTCACGCTCGATCACGTCGGCATTTTTGCCGATGGGGTGGCGGTAAAGCGTGTCGGAGAACAGACGCTGCGGCTATGCCAGCAATTCGTTGACGAATTTATCACCGTCGACACGGATCAGATCTGCGCCGCAATTCGTGATATCTATGAGGACACCCGTTCCATCGTAGAACCTGCCGGTGCGCTGGCGGTTGCCGGGCTTCGCAAGTACCTGGCCGAAAACGGCGTGAAACAACGAACATTTGTAACCGTCAGCAGCGGCGCCAACGTAAATTTCGACCGCTTGCGACATATCGCCGAACGCGCGGCTATAGGCGACCAGTCGGAAATGCTGCTGGCAGCAGAAATTGCCGAGGAACCCGGCAGTTTCCGGCGTTTTTGCGAAGTCATTGGTCGCCGCAGCATCACCGAGTTCAACTATCGCTATAGCGACACGCGCAATGCGCATATCTTCGTTGGCGTGCAACTGAGCCGTGGCCGAGGCGAGCGCAAAGAATTACTCGACACGTTGCGCGCGGCAGGCTACCCGGCCGTGGACCTCAGCGACAACGAGATGGCCAAGCTGCACGTGCGGCACATGGTGGGCGGGCCCGCGGCGGGCGTTGCCAACGAACGCCTGTTCCGGTTTGAATTTCCGGAGCGTCCAGGCGCATTGCTGGATTTTCTACAGGCGATCGGTACTGACTGGAATATCAGCCTGTTTCACTACCGCAATCACGGCTCAGACTTCGGCCGGATTCTTGCCGGCATTGACGTACCAAATGACGACACCGAGGAACTGGAAGCGCACCTGACCGAGCTCGGTTATGCGCACTGGGAAGAAAGCGACAACCCGGCTTACGCGATGTTCCTGTCCTAGTCGCGAAACGATGGATCACGACGATCAAGCTTGCGCAGCAGTCCTGGCCAGACCAGCGAACCGCCCAGACCCCGGGTCACCTTTTCTGCCTGCGCCTGGATACCGGCAACTATTTGCGGCGCCACCTGGATTAGCTCACTGCCACCCGACTGCGCCAGGACCTGGGTCTGGCAAGCGGTTTCAAGCACGTACATCATGAGGAATGCGTCGGCAATGCTTGCCCCGGTCGTCAACAGTCCGTGGTTGCGCAGTATCAGCGCGTTCTTGCTGCCCAGGTCGGCTACCAGACGCGGCTTCTCCTCGTCGTTAAGGGCCACGCCTTCATAGTTGTGATACGCCAAAGTCGCGTACGGAAACAGCGCGACCTGCGAGATTGGTAGCAGTCCATGCGCCTGCGCCGAGACTGCAACACCTGCCTTGGTGTGCGTATGCAAAACACACATGACATCGTGGCGTGCAGCGTGAATTGCGCTGTGGATGACGAAACCGGCCGGATTGACGACTTTGTCCGTGGCCAGAACAATGTCGCCGGCAAGGTTGACCTTGACCAGGCTACTGGCAGTGATTTCCTCGAACAAGCACCCGTACGGGTTAATCAGGAAATGTTCGTCGGGCCCCGGCACACGCGCTGAAATATGCGTGAAGACGAGATCATCCCAGCCATACATGGCGATGACACGATAACAGGCCGCCAGATCGACCCTGACTTGCCACTCTTCGTCACTGACCTGGCGCCGCACATCGCTACTCTTGGCCATAGTCTTCCCTCCACCGACCGGGAACACATAGTTGCACAGGTAACTCAATTTTCGTCATAAGCAGTGTCGATATTCCAAATAGGTTTGCAATTGAATGCAACCATTCGCAGTGGCGTCGCATCAAACAGTACGGACAAGACGTAAACAAACTTGAATTCCCTTATGCGTTTGTTTCGTTGTGACTGGCGGTGGCCTGTAGGCCACCGCCTTTTTTTCACCACATTTCACGCATGCGGGCAGCGACATCAATGCGCTTGTCACTGCGAGAACTGTGCCACACCGAAACGCTGTCAACGCGGCCATGGTACTGGCGCTGCATGCTTTCCAGCAGCCGGTCGGTAACAAATCGGCTGCGCGCGCCGTAGACGTGCTTGTCGCCATCCTTGCGTTGCTGCGTGACGTGATACTTGAGTGGCGCAATTAACGACAAGGACTGCTTCGCCCGCGTCATTGCGACGTACAACAGGCGGCGTTCTTCCTCGATCATGTGCGGCTTGCCGGTCGCAAACTCGGAAGGAAAATTTCCGTCCGATACATTCAGCAAGAATACCGCCTCCCACTCCTGCCCTTTGGCCGAATGAACGGTCGAAAGCACAAGGTAATCCTCGTCGAGCAGCGGATCGCCGGCCAGGTCACCAGCCGCGCTCGGCGGGTCGAGCGTCAATTCGCTCAGGAATCGCTCGCGCGTCGGGTAGCGCCCGGAAATCTGTTCGAGTTGCTCGAGATCGGCCTGGCGCGTATCGAGACCATCATAGATTCGCTCCAGGTGTGGCTGATACCAGCGCCGTACCTGGCCCAACTGCGGCTGCCACGACTCATTCGCGGCGGCCTCGCCAGACAGGGACTGCAGCAAAGTGCAGAACGCCGGCCAGTCTGTGAGTGCCGCGGCCGGTGGCCGAAATTCACGCAACGATGAAAACCGGAATTCGCCAACGGCGAGGTGCCCGAAGCACCGCGACGCGGCTGAAGGACCTACGCCGGGCAGCAGCTTCAGAACGCGAAATGCCGCGATTTCATTTTTCGGATTCTCTGCCCATTTCAGCACCGCCAGTACGTCCTTGACGTGCCCGGCCTCCAGAAACTTGAGGCCGCCGTACTTCACATACGGAATATTGCGTCGTACCAGTTCGAGTTCGAGCCGGTCGCTATGGTGTGAGCCCCGAAACAGCACAGCCTGATCCATGAGCCGCATACCGGTCTCGCGATTGCCGAGTATCGACTCAACAACATATTCCGCTTCCGCATCGCTATCTTCCACCGTTACGTATTGCGGCCTGGCACCACCCTTGCGGGTCGAACGCAGTTGCTTCTGATATTGCCGTTCACTCTCGGCGATCAGCAGGTTCGCCGTATCAAGGATTGGCTGTGTCGAACGATAGTTCTGCTGCAGCGACACAACCTTTGCGGCCGGACTGAATTGCCCGGCGAACCCGAGAATGTTTTCCACTTCCGCCGCACGGAACGAATAAATCGACTGGGCATCGTCACCAACGACGGTCACTCCATCGCCTTGCGGTTTGAGTGCGCGCAGAATCTCGGCTTGCACAAGATTCGTGTCCTGGTACTCGTCGACCAGTACATGATCAAACCAGGACCCTATCTCACCGGCAAACTCGGGCTCTGCCAGCAAGTGATTCCAGTACAACAGCAGGTCGTCGTAATCGAGAGCCTGACTCTGTTGCTTGCGAGTAACGTATGCACGAAACAAGTCTCGCAGTTCACTCTCCCAATCCGCACACCAAGGAAAAGTCTCCTGCAACACGTCCGGCAGCGCCTGTTGCGAATTTACGCAGCGTGAATAGATGGCGAGGCAGGTATCCTTCTTCGGGAAGCGTTGCAGCTTTTTCGAAAGTCCCAGGCTGTGCCGCGCGACGTCAATGATGTCTGCAGCGTCGCCTCGATCAATAATCGAGAAGCCCGGATCGAGACCAAGATTGTTGGCATAGCGCCGCAACAATCGATTCGCGACCGCGTGAAATGTGCCCGACCAGGGCAGCACGCCGGCGGGCAAAACGGTGGCCGCGTTGCGAGCGCCGTTCAGCGCCATCGCCTGCCGCACGATCGCATCCACACGCCGAATCATTTCCTGTGCCGCACGGCGGGTAAATGTCAGCAGCAGGATTCGTTCCGGATTGACCCCGGCGACAATAAGGTGCGCTACGCGGTGCGCAAGTGTCATGGTTTTGCCGGTACCCGCTCCGGCGATCACCAATAGCGGGCCGGCGCGAAACTGCCGTGCCGGATCCAGCGCGCCGTACTCGGCCGCCTGCCGCTGCTCCGGGTTCAACATGTCCAGATAGTTTCCAGGCCGCTTTGCTGCCTGCATGGTCTGCCTCCGGCGCAAAGATCTGTATTTTTATACAGTACTGGACATTCTTACAAGCATGTTGCCGTACCGTTGCTCATTGCGATGCTAGGATTCCGTTGCATGCGAGGGGGGGACGTTGAGGATGCTGACTGTTTTCATTCTATTGCCGATGGCCGGCTGTGCCTCCGTCACTACCTACGGATTTGGGCCCGAAGAAATAGCGCCGGGTTTGTACAATATTGCGCTTTACTACAACGCCTACGCGTCGGACGAGGATATTGATCGGAAAGCCGCGGAGATCGCCGAGCAGATCCGGCAGCACGGAAACTGGGGCAACTGCGCGTTTTCTCGCTCAGCCAAAGTCAGTCCCGCAACAGTCAAGGAAATTCACGTGCGCATAAGTTGTAATGTCGAGCAAAACTTTGACTAAAAGCGTCGTCATTGCGGGCGCGGGGCACGCGGCCGGCCAGCTTGTCGCCACCCTGAAGCAGCAGCGCTATCCTGGCCGGATTGTACTGATCGGAGAAGAGTCGTTCCTGCCCTACCAACGGCCACCGCTTTCCAAGAAATATCTCGCCGGCATGCTCGATGCCGAGCGCCTGCACTTTAAACCGACCTCGTTTTACAACGCCGCCAATATTGAGGTCCACCTGGAAACGCGTATCGAACGTATCGAACCTGGCGGTCGCCGCGTACACACCGATACCGGCAGATCATTCACCTACGACAAGCTGGTGCTGGCGCTGGGTTCCCGCGCGCGACAAATCCCGCTCGCGGGCGCCGGACTGGGCGGAGTCCACTACCTGCGGAACATCCCGGATGTCGACAATATTCGCCGCGAAATCGCGCCAGGTCGGCAACTCGTTATCGTTGGAGCCGGTTACATCGGTCTCGAGGTCGCCGCAGTGTGCCGCGAGCTGGGCCTCGACGTTACTGTGGTCGAAATGGCCGATCGGGTCATGAGCCGTGTTGTGGCGCCGGTCGTCTCGTCGTTTTTTCAGCAACAACATGAACAGCACGGCGTCAGGTTCCTGCTATCGGCAGGTCTCAAGGCGATTCATGGCAAGGCACGCGTTACCGCGGTTGAGACTGACAATGGCGATATTCTGCCCGCCGACCTGGTCATCATCGGCGCCGGTATAGTGCCCAACACCGAACTCGCCGCGCGGGCAGGACTTGAAGTTGACGACGGTATCGTCGTCAATGACCAGTGCCGGACCAGCGACAGCGACATTTATGCCGTTGGCGACTGTACCTCGCACCCGAACGATATTTACCAGCGCCGCATACGCCTTGAGTCCGTTCACAATGCGCTCGAACAGGCAAAGACCGCGGCCGGCAACATTTGCGGCAACGAGCTGCGATATTGCCAGGTTCCCTGGTTCTGGTCCGATCAGTACGACCTGAAACTGCAGATCGCGGGGCTGTCGCAGGGTTTCGACCAGACGATTGTTCGGGGTAATCCGGCTGCCAGAAAGTTTGCCTGTCTTTATCTCAGGGAAGGCAAATTAATAGCGGTCGACGCGGTCAATGCGCCGCACGAATACATGCAGGCAAGAACGTCGATTGCGGCCCGCGAGATTATTGACCCTGCGGCACCGGCTGAACTTCGCTAGACAGACTTTGCGCTCGCTCGCGACGCTGCAACTCAACCGTTATTTCGCCACTGACACCGACTGGACCATCGGCCACTGAATAGGCTTTGGCGGACAGCGCCTCAACCGCCTCCATATCGATGCCTGCGAACTGGCCATTGCCACCGGCAACCCAGGCGGTCCCGAGTGCACCTGGGCCGTGCGTGATATTCCCAAGCCAGATGCCACGCCAGTTGTTACCGGAACTTCTGTACGCCGGCACAACGATATCGCGAGCGTAGTTCCAGTAGTTCTCTGTCTGCTCAATGAACAGGCTGCCTCGCTCGGGCAGGTAAATGTGCCAGACACTATCGACCAGTATTTCGCCATCAAGCAGGCTGGTGCGCTCCGACGCCGAAGAAAACTTGACGCCGAAGCCGGCGGCCGATCCGCGCCCATCGAAAAGCTGTGTAACACGTGCAGAAGTCTGGCGAACCGTCGGCTCCCAGAGCTGCAGCACTTTGGCCGGGTGCGGCGAGATTTGCGACTCGCCGTCATTGGTGTAGATGAATGAATCGCTTGCCGCCGCGGAGTAACTCAAGTGCACGACTTCGCTGTCGGTCACCGACAATGGCGATAAATTATTGGATACGACGAATGGATTGTAATAAAGCACGACGGCCAGGGCGGCCGCGCCACAGAACATGCCAACCAGCAGGGCGGCCAGATACTTCACTGCGATTGTCTCCCGCCAATCGACGCAAATCGCGCGCGCAGCTCGATGCGGCCTGCCGGCGCGTCGTCGGCGCCGCTCGTGTCAGCAATCCATTGTTCACTGGCCTCGCCGCGCAGATCGGCAAACTCGTGGGTACCAGCGCGGAGCGCGCCAAGTCGCATCCCTCCGTCCTGCAGCCCAGACTGCATTAACAGGTACACCGATCCCCTGGCGGGCAGGTGCAATACCCATTCGACCAGCTCACCGGTTTCGCTACTCGCCGCGATTCGGCTGGCCACGCCAACGACAGCGTCCCTGGCGTTTCGAATCTTGAACAGCTCCGCGCGCGAGTCGGCCAAAAGCGCATCATCAGGCCAGTCCAGCCCGACCGGCAATGGCGTAGCTTGCTTCGGCGCACCGATCATGATGCGATCGGTGGGTATGTTGGCGTGGAAAACCTCTTCATTACCGACATTGGGTATCACGTTGATCAAGGACGACTCGCGTGTCTGGTCGACAACCGGTATGAAGTACAGTGCCGCCCCGACAGCAGCGACACCAAGCAATACTCCGGCGATAAACGTTTTGATCACTGGTAGGCTTCCTTTAGGCCCGGGCGCAAACCTGCAGGTACGGGCGTTGCCTGCCAAGTTTAGTTAAATTGCACCAGTGGTCACACTGCTGACCTCGAATTTGTGACAGAGCGCACAACAAACCTGCAGATAGCGATGCCAAAACCGATTTGCCTCTGGTCCGGACCCAGAAACGTCTCAACCGCGCTGATGTACAGCTTCGCGCAGCACAGTAACGTGCGCGTCGTCGATGAACCACTATATGGCCATTACTTGCGGGTCTCCGGCGCCGATCATCCGGGCCGCGACGAAATCCTGGCCAGTATGGATCTCGACGGTGACGCGGTCATTGCCGGATTGCTTGAAACGGCGTCGCGGCAGCCTGCCAAACGGCTGTTCCTGAAAAACATGGCACACCACCTGGTCGCGCTCGACCGCGGGTTTCTCAGCCAGGTAGTCAACGTGTTTCTTGTTCGTGATCCGCGCGAAATGCTGCCATCGCTGCTTGTGCAGCTGCCGCACGCATCACTCGCCGACACAGGCCTGAAGCAGCAATGGCGCCTATACAGCGAGCTGCTGGAAACCGGGCAGCATCCGGTGGTTCTCGATTCGCGCCAACTGTTGCTCGATCCCGAAGGCGTCCTGCGTCGGCTGTGCGAGCTGGTAGCGCTGCCATTTCAGCGCTCTATGCTGCAGTGGCCAGCGGCGCCAAGGGCTGAAGATGGCATTTGGGCGAGGCACTGGTATCACGCTGTACACCAAAGCACCGGCTTTACAGCGCATCAGCCGAAAAGTGATTTCCCATCCGCACTCGAGCCGCTGTTGGCCGATTGCAAACCGTGGTATGACATGCTTTTCGCGTTCGCACTGCGCGCGCAGCACCCAGGAAATTGAATCGTGACGATTCCCGACTCGCGCAACCGCGACATCCTTATTTATGTCAACGGCACGCTTGTTCCTCGAGCGGACGCAAGGGTGTCAGTATTCGACAGCGTCGTGCAGGGTGGTGACGCGGTCTGGGAGGGCTTGCGTGTCTACCGCGGCCGCATCGCTGCACTTGATGCACATTTGCAACGCCTGCAAAACTCGGCGAAAGCGCTGGCATTTGCAGCGGTTCCGTCCAACGACAGCATTCGCGACGCGATCTTCCGCACACTCGCAGCCAACGATATGCGCGATGAAACGCATATCCGGCTGACGCTGACGCGCGGCGAAAAAGTTACTTCGGGCATGAATCCGCGCTTCAACCAATCCGGCTGCAGCCTGATTGTGTTGGCCGAGTGGAAGCCGCCGGTCTATTCCGATGCCGGCATTCGCGTGATTACCGCATCAACACGGCGCAATACGCCACAATGCCTGGACTCAAAGATTCATCACAACAATTTGCTGAACAATATTCTGGCTGCAATTGAAGCCAACGTAGCCGGCGTCGATAGCGCCATCATGCTGGACGTCGATGGATTCGTTGCCGAAACCAACGACACGAATCTGTTCATCGTACGAGACGGCCAGGTATTCACGCCATTTGCCGATGCCTGCCTGCCTGGGCTCACACGCCGCATGGTGCTCGATATCTGCGCCGCCGTGGGTATCCCGGCCGGCGAGCGTCGCCTGTCGATCTCGGAAGTCTGGTCTGCTGACGAGGTCTTTACCTCCGGGACCATGGGCGAACTTACGCCGATTCTGCAGGCGGACGGGCGGATTATCGGCAGCGGTCAACGCGGTCCGATGACGCAACGCCTGCAAAAACTGCATCGCGATTACGCCTATGAATACGGCACGCCAGTGCCGTTTATCTAATCTGAACTGAAATACTGCGCCAGGTAATCATCGAGACTCAGCTGGTCACCGGCTTCGATTGCCTTTTGCCGCTCGATCGACTCGCGAGCCTCTCGCTCGAACATCGCCTGGCGATGATCGGTGAGCGGCGCGATTGACGCGAAGTAATCACGATGTACAACGGCCTGATGCAATGTGAAATCGAAAAAACTGCATTTTTCGGCGCGTAGTTTGTGCAACAGACGGGCCGAAGGCGTCGCATCAGGATCTGCAACGAGCGATTGCGCCAGCCGCACCGCGTGTGCGTAGCAAGCTTCGCCCTCATCCGCGTCGAATACCGCCGCGATGGCGTCGACTTTGTCGAGTATCTCGCCCGCCCACGTGGGCAGCGCAGTGGGCGTTCCATCTCTCTGCAGCCGGAATTCCGGGTCGCGGCCGCGCTTTGCCGTTAACGCCTGGTTACGCCGGGTTTCGTGCAGCGATTCGTTGCACAATGGCGGGCTGTCCTCGATCAGGCAATAAATGAGGAACGCCTCGATGAAGCGCATCGTGTTTTGGTTGATGCCCGCCGGATCGTCAACATTGATGTCGAGTGAACGAATCTCGACATACTCGATACCGCCACGACGCAGTGCTGCCGTAGGTCGCTCGCCGCTCCTGGCCACACGCTTGGGGCGTATTGAACTGTAATATTCGTTCTCGATTTGCAGCAGATTGGCGTTCAACTGCCGGTATTTACCATCCACCTTGACGCCGATTTTCTCGTAAGCCGGTTCCGGCGTGGCCACGGCCGCGCTTAGATCATGTACGTATTCCTCAAGACTGTTCAGCGAGATATTCAGCCGTGCCTGGTTCTGGTTGCTATAGCCCAGATCACTCATGCGCAAGGAAGTACCGAAAGGCTCGAACAAGGTATCGGCATTCAATGCCGGCATTCCGGCCGCATGATTTCCCGCGAACGATTTGCACATTGCCGGCGACGTTCCAAACAGGTACAAGATGAGCCAGCCGAAGCGCCGAAAATTTCGCACCATCCCCAGGTATTGTTCGGACCTGAATTCATCCTCGCTTTGCCTGACGCCAATCGCATCCCGATAAACCGGCCAGAAGCTCTTCGGTGGCGAGTAATTGAAATGCACGCCGGCGATCGTTTGCATACTCCTGCCATAACGGTAACCGAGGCCACGACGATAAATGGTCTTCATCTGGCCGATGTTTGAGTTTCCATAACGCGCCAGCGGTATTTCTGCATCCGCTGGAATTCGGCACGGCATGCTGGCGTTCCATATCAGTTCGCGGTCCAGGTTCTGATAGGCAAACTGGTGCACGTCGCAAAGGAATTGTTGTGCTTCCCAGGTGTTATGGAATGCCGGGGTGATGAATTCAAGCAGGGCTTCGGAAAAGTCCGTCGTGATATGGGAGTTCGTCAAGGCCGAACCGAACGCAAGCGGGTGGCCGGTTTGCGCCAGTCGACCCTGTGCGTCAATGCGCAATGACTCTTTCTCAATGCCTTTGAGTCCGCCTGAAATCGAACCGCGGCCACTGTTGATCAGCGCGTCGAATCGCTTGTCGAAACCTTTGCTCATCAATGTTCTCGAACCGTCGCGACTCGCGGCCAAAGCGATTGTTGTAACCCGGCCTGCTTTTTTACCATAAGCGCCGGCGATTCGCGCCTGTCATCTGCGGTACAATAGCCAGCACCTAACCATGAATAAGCTGCGCCACAAGACCCCAGTGATAACGACTGCCCTGGCCGCAGCGCTGCTGTTTGCGGAACCGGCCGCCGCGTTTCGTTGTGGCAGCAACCTGATCAAGGACGGAATGCACGAAGCGCAGGTTGTTGCAAAATGCGGCCAGCCGACCAGCGTCCGCGATCTCGGTGTAGCACTACGCGGTTACGATTACGCTTATGGCCGATATCTTGGGCCAGGCTGGACCGGTTACACTCGACCCGGTTACAGTGGTTTCGTACAGGAAGTCGTCATTACCGAGTATGTCTACAACTTTGGTCCGAGAAAGCTGATGCGACGCTTGTTGTTCGAGGGTGGCGTACTGGTGACGATCGAGACCATTGGATACGGCTACCGAGAATAATACGGAATACCGGCCTGCAGGTACTATGCGTGCCAACTCAACCTAAATTGCTGGAGCAAGCTACGCATGAACGATTCCAAATCTCGCCGTCTGCGCGACCGGCCTTCCGGTCCCGCTACCCTGATTAGCGAAGGCTGCAAGATTGCCGGCGTAATCACCGGTGCGGGTGACTTTCTGATCAGTGGCGAAGTCGACGGTGATTGCGATCTTGCTGGCACCTTGACTCTGGCCAGGAATGGTCTCTGGAGCGGTACCATCAAGGCGAGCAACGTCATTGTTGCCGGTCATGTGGAGGGCGACATAGTCGCAATGGGCAAGGTCGAGATTACGAGTACCGCAAAAATTACGGGCACCGTTACCGGTGAAGCCATTGCGGTCGCGGAAGGCGCGATTGTCGAGGGCGTCATGCGGACCACGGGGCAATCGGAACCACAGGAATTTGTTGAAAAACGCGAGCGTGAGTGATCGCTCAGATCCGCCATATTTGTTTTGATTCGCTCATATATGGAGATTTCCAGGCAATTTCCCCGTTATTCGTAGTCCAGGTTGGAAACAAGCGCGACACGCCGCGGGCCGATGTTAAGCTTTTGACCGACCGGCCAAATCAAAAGAATAACAACAATGATCGGTAGCAAGATTCCACGGTATCTACTCCTTGGCCTGGCGCTCGGCGTCGGCTTGGGCGCCGTAATGCTGTCGATGTTCTATACCCAGTATCGTCTGCTCGCGACGGACATCGTAGCGACTAGTGCCGCTCGGCACGACGCCCTGCTGCTGCAAAGCTTCGAAGATCAGGCGCGCGAGCAATTGCACTCGATGAGCGCACTTCTGGCGTTGGCGCTCGCATCCGGTGACAGCAGAGCGGCGCAGGAATCGCTGAACCGGCTGCTGGCTGACAACGACTTGCTACTGGGCCTGAGGTACGCGGCAGGCGATGTGACGCTGGCCGAAGCGGGCTCGCTTACAGTCCGTGCGTCCACCAGTCAGGGTAATGGCCTCGCCGATTCGATTGTGCTGCACTCTGCAGTGACGCACGCCGGGCAACAAATAGGGGACTTGACAGCAGTATTTCGGCTCGATGAACTTCAGGCTGTGTCTGCCCGCTTCAGGAATGAGCTGGCGGATACCGAATCGCGCAATCGCCAGCGTAGTTATTTGGCAATCGGTATCGGATCGGTGGCGACTTTACTGATGTTCCTGCTGGTGATCTGGCTGTTGGTCCGTCGCCAGACGGCACGCGTGCGGGCACTCAAGGTCCAGGCCGAAAAACTTCGCGACGCCGACTTCGGCGAGTCCCTGGTCGAAACGCGGACCGATGAGCTTGGCGAGCTCGCCTCCGTATTCAATGACATGCGCGACCGCTTGCGCCAGACAACAATGTCCCGCGACTACGTCGACAGCATTTTGTCCAGCATGAACGAGGCCATTATCGTCACTGGCGCAGACGGGCGTATAAAGCGCATCAATCGTGCGACTACAATTTTGTTGGGCTATGAAGAGAATGAACTTCTGGGGACGCACGTTGAAACCGTCATTAAGGACCCCAGAACCGCTGAGCTGGACGCTACTCGTGCTTCCGGCGTGCCAAAAGAGGCTTTTTTCCAGAGCAAGTTCGGCGAATCGATCCCTGTCTCATATACGTGCTCGATCGCAACCGGCCCGAATGGTGAATTTTCCGACCGAATTTACGCTGCACAGAATATATCTGAAAGGCGGCGTGCGGAGCAACGCATCCGTTACCTCGCACGAATTGACGCACTCACCAAGATTCCAAACCGAATGCAGTTCCAGCATTTGTTGCAACGCAACATTGCAAGGGCGCGACGCACCAATAAACCGCTTTGCCTTTTTTACATCGATATCGATCACTTCAAGGAGATAAACGATACATTCGGTCATCTGGCCGGCGATGCGACACTTGAAACTGTCGCGGAACGGCTGACGGCTGCGATGACTGCGAATGCGATTATTGGCCGACTTGCTGGTGACGAATTCGCAGTCATCATCAACGACCTCGCGCCCGACGGATCCGGCCCCGGGGACACCGACAAACTTGCGAGATCGCTGCTCGACCGGCTAGCGGATCCTTTCTATGTTCAGGGTCACGAAGTATTCATGACCGCAAGCCTGGGAATCGCCTATTACCCGAAAGATGCGGCAAACGTGATCGACCTGATTCGTAATGCGGATGCCGCTTTATACAGCGCAAAGAAGTCGGGTGGCAATGTCTTTGCTCATTACGCACCGCAAATGAATGAGGCCGCGGTCGAACGCCTGATGACCAAGAGCCGGCTGAAACGTGCCTTCGAACGTGACGAGCTGTTGGTACATTACCAACCCAAGTACAACCTGCTGACCGGCGAGGTTGTTGGGGCTGAGGCTTTGGTGCGCTGGGAATTGCCGGACCGTGGGCTGATACTGCCGGCCGATTTCATCCCGATTGCAGAGGAAACCAATCTCATCATCGACATCGGTGAGTGGGTGCTGGACAAGGTGTGCGAGGACTTCAGGACCTGGCAGCGGTCGGTTTCCTCGCCTGGCCGGGCGTCTGTCAATCTGTCGCTGAAACAGCTAAGGCAACCGAGTTTCATAAATCGAATCAGTTCTATTTTGCGCGGCCACGAAGTCTCGCCGACTTCGCTGGAGTTGGAGATTACCGAAACAACCTTGATGGAGAACCCCGCACGCACCATAAAAATACTGGACCAGCTCTATGGCCTTGGGCTGCATCTGGCGATTGACGATTTTGGCACGGGTTATTCGTCGCTTAGCGCCTTGCAGCAATTCCCCATCAGCACGCTGAAAATCGACCAGTCTTTTGTGCGTGATGTAGCTGTCAATCCCGACGATGCAACTTTGGTTGGTACGATCGTGCAGATGGGGCGCAACCTGAATATGGATGTAGTCGCAGAGGGGGTCGAAACCGAAGAGCAACTTGATTTCTTGCAGCGTCTCGAATGCACGTTCGTGCAGGGCCTGTTATTCGGAGATCCGATGAGTTCGGACAACTATCTCGAGTTGCTGATTGCACAAGCAGACGGCACCGATACGCATCGCGCCTTGTTTGCCTGATGCAGCACCCAGCCAAATCATTGAATTAACCGATATTAATCGCCTGCTTCACAGCCTCGTTCCAGCATGCTTAAATTAACCGCAGAAAAAACCTGAACCACCATTGTCCTGACAAGACCGGCCAAAAATACTACGGAATCCGATTTATGAAACTAACAACCAAAATTGTGATCAGTTGCTTGCTCGCAGTGAGCACCTCCACATCTCTCGCGTGCGACTACCCGGAGCGCCCCAGTATTCCTGACGGCAACACGGCGTCCAAGGACGAGTTGCTTGCAGCAAAAGAAGCCGTTAATGCCTACCTGGCAGGTGTTGACAGTTATCTCACCTGCATTGAAGACGCTGAGAAAGCAGCAGTCGCTGAGCTGGAGAATCCCGACCCGGCCGACTTGCAACGGCGAGACGAGATGCTGAGCAAGAAATTTGACGCCGCCAACGATGAGAAGGTGTTGGTTGGAGAGCAATTCAACCAGCAGGTTCGCGCTTACAACGCTGCTCGTCAGGCCGGAAATTAACCTCGCACAATGACCACAAACGCCCGCGAATAGCGGGCGTTTTTGTTTTATAGCCGATTAATCTCGCTACGCAAGTCAAATTTGTTTTCAGTAACAATTCGTTCCAGGACCCGAATACGCTCCTCCAGTGCCTCGACGTGCCGCAGTGTTGCGCCCAGCTCGTCCACATCGCCCTTTGTTTGTTTCTTGTTTCTGCTGATTTTGTTGATTGTATCGGCCCCAATGACGATGGCGACAATACATACAATGGCAACCCACATGTTCATTTCCGGAATTCCTTTTGCAACAGGTTGTTCTTAAAGCCTGCGAAACTCATCGTCGAGCTGATACCGTGACGAGGTAATGTATTTCTCCAGACTTGCTAGCCTCTGCTCCAGCGATTGGCACTTGCGGCGCAGCCGTAATGCGGCCTCAGCTTCAACGTTGCTGGATTCCTGTTTAGCGTGCCGGCGCGCGCGCTTGCGCTCGGCACGCCGCTGTTTGCGACTCGACCGCGATGCAGATGCAACCCAGTCCTCGTACACAGAAGGGTGGCGCAAGCCAGTCCTCGCCGGAACCAGGAAGACGATCGCCAGGTACACAATGATGGTCATCGGCATCGCCACGAAAAAGGCGATCAGCACGAGCACGCGCAGTACACGCAGGTTAAAACCGAAACTGTCGGCAACACCGGCACAGACACCGCCGAGAATGGCGCGATCGGCGGAACGGTAAAATCGGCGCGATGCGAATGTTTCGTACGTAGTCATGAGCGACTCCAGCGGTCGGTGTGACGGCCGCGCCAGAACTCATACTCGGTCTCCCGCCCTGAGTAAATCAGCGGCTTTTCCCGAATCAGCAGAGCCGCAGCGAGGTAGATTGCTGCGGTAAGCCAGGTAAACAACAGCAGACAGATAAAGGTAATCATGCGAACCGTGCCAACGCGCAGATTGAAACGATCCGCAATCCCGGCACACACGCCGAATATCCAGCCGCAGTCCGCGTCGCGATAGAAACCGCGCAGTGGGCCGTGGTCAATATTCCACATACGTCGACTCATGCTTGCTCCTTGCTCCTTTGCCTAGCCCTCAGCTACCTTTTTGTCGCCCTGAGCCAGTTTCTGTTTTAACGCATCGAATTCTTTAATCACCGCCTCTTCGGCTTCCAATCCTGCGAATTCATGATTGAGGTCCTTGGGCATGCCCAGATCATAGGCTTCGACACGACCTTCGACATCGTCGATGCGGCGCGTGTATTGTTCAAAACGAATCAGGGCATCATCGATCTTGTAGTCATACAGCCTTTTACGCGCCGCAAGCCGGCTGCTTGCCGTCTTGTGCCGCGCCAGCAGCGCCTTCTGCCGCGCTTTCGCATCCTGCAACTTGTTTTCGAGGCGTGCGATGTCCTCATTGAGCTTGCCAAGTCCCTCGTCTACTGCCAGGTAATCCTCCTTCAGCACCTCGGCAGCATGGCTGGCACGCGACTTCTCTACCAGGGCGGCCTTCGCCAAGTCATCACGGCCCTTGCGCATAGCCAATTCGGCCTTGTCACTCCAATCCGATATTTCGCGATCCAGCGACTCAAGTTTTCGATTGAGATCTTTCTTGTCCGCAATGGAACGCGCTGCTGCCGAGCGCACTTCGACCAGCGTGTCCTCCATTTCCTGAATCATTAATCGAACTATTTTTTCGGGATCCTCGGCTTTGTCGAGAATCGCGTTGATGTTCGAGTTCACGATGTCTGAGAATCTCGTGAATATGCCCATGACTTTTTCCTCGTTTGCGATTGTCCTGACTTTGACCCTGCAGCATCTATGCCAACCCCGTGCGAGATTTCCATAACATGCTGTTTATAAAATAAAAATTAACTGTCCCACGTGGCTCAGTGTGACGCAGGCAACTGGCCATTTTAGCCATTTTTTAGCTATTCTTAGCCGTTTATGGCTAAATTCGCCAATGCCAGACGAACGGCCGACACAACCAATTATTGGCGAGGCGCCCGCGTTTCTCGAGATGCTCGAGCATGTCTCCCGTGCGGCACCACTGGGCAGGTCGGTACTTGTCGTGGGCGAGCGCGGCACGGGTAAGGAATTGATTGCGTCACGCCTGCATTACCTGTCTGAGCGTTGGGGAAAGGGGGTCGTCAAAGTCAATTGCGCTGCATTGACGGAATCCATTCTCGAGTCAGAGTTGTTTGGTCACGAAGCCGGCGCATTTACAGGCGCGGAAAGAACCCATGTCGGCCACTTTGAGCGTGCCGATGGCGGAACGCTGATTCTCGACGAGCTAGCTACGATTACGCCTCGTATGCAGGAGAAGATTCTGCGTGTTATCGAGTACGGTGAAATTCAGCGTGTCGGCGGTGCCAAAACCTTGCGCGTTGACGTGCGTATAGTCGGTTCGACCAACGCTGACCTGTTGGCCCTGGCAGAACAGGGAAAATTCAGGCGTGATTTGCTCGATCGCCTCGCTTTCGACGTTATCACGGTACCGCCTCTGCGCGAGCGGACCGAGGACATCCTGACCCTGGCATATGCATTTGCGGTAAACATGGCGAGTGAACTGCGACATTCTTTCTTTCCCGGCTTTACTGCGAAAGCGGCCTCGGCATTGTTGCGCCATCCGTGGCCAGGCAACGTGCGAGAGTTGAAAAACGCGGTGGAACGGTCCGTTTATCGGTCCGAAAATCCAGAGTCACCAATCGCCAAAATTGCATTTGACCCATTTGACTCGCCGTTCAAGCTCACTGCAACCGAGATGCCGGCGCGGCAGAAGGCCGAAGCTGCCCGTGCGCCATTACTACCAGTCGACCTGACATTGCGGCTGAATGATATCGAGCGGGAGTATCTCGATGCAGCTCTGGTCGGTGCGCGTTTCAATCAGCGGCTTGCGGCCGATCTGCTGGGAATCAGCTATCACCAGTTTCGCGGCAAGCTGCGCAAGCATAAGTTTTCCGGACAACCGGTACCTTAGGTCCGGATCATTCGCCAGGCCTAGCTGTCGTCCCGATAGCGACGAATATATATTGCCGCCGTCGCGAACAGGCCGCAAACGATCAAGCCTATCCAGAGCTCCAAGCTCGACAAGAGCTTGCTGATGTCGAGCAGTTTCAACAGGCTGAGATCCTCGAGTCGCAGATTTCGAAAGCTTTTGTCGTCAAAGATAAGATCCGGATTAATACTGAACAATGGCATGGACTGCATACTCAGACGAGCCGTGATCGCATCCCATAACAAATGTGAACGAAGGATCACGTATTCGAGAATGGGCAGCACTGCGAGAGGCAGGAACGCGGTCAGGAACGGGTTTCGCTTGGTCCAGGCCGAGACAAACAGGAACCAGCCAAGGAGCGGTGAAATCCAGAGCGGAACGGCCAGCAGCACAACTAACAACGCAAGCCAGGTATCGAATAATGGTACGGATCCCCAAATCAGGGTGCCGGGGCTGCCACCTTCCGAATTTATCCAGAGGCTGATCAATACAAGGTTTACCAGGTGCGAAGCAGCAACAGCCGCAAAAGTCACCAAAGGAATTAGCAACATAGCTGTGAGGAGTTTCGAAATGACCGTTTCTGCATCGGTAATTGGCAACGAACGCCAGAACAGGATGCTCTTGTCTTTGCGCTCCGAATACAGCGTGTCAAGACAGTAGAAAATCGTCAGGATCCACATCGCGATCAGGAATACTGATGTGTATCCAAGCAGCGTGGCCAGCAATGCCATGCGTCGTTCGTGATCACCGACAGATGACGCCCCGATGATTGCCATATCGGTGATGTCACCAAACTTCGACGCTGCAACAAACATCGCGAGCGTCAACAATGTCACGACCATGGCAACCGCGGAAGGTGTTACCCAGATTGAGCGATGCTCCCAGACCTCTCTACGCATCAGAGCCAGTTGATTCATCATCATGCTGCAGCCCCTTTGACTTTGGCGACAAAAAGGTCGGCCACAGAAGGAGTGTGCAGTTCGCCCAACGACTCCAGCTTGGCGCGATCGACATTCTCAAATGTCATGATTTTCTTGCCGAATACGTCCCGCTCGTAAACTGGCCCGAGCTGGCGTGCCGTATCTGCATGCGCACCGGAAGTCTGCAGTTCAGCATAAGTTTCCGGAATTGAGTCCATGGTCGCATCCAGCAAAATCTTGCCATCGTTAATAAACATGACATCCGTCAACAGGTTTTCGATCTCTTCAACCTGGTGCGTCGTTATAAGGATCGTGCGTTCACCGTCAAAATAGTCATTTAACAGATTGGCGTAAAACTCTTTGCGAAAAATGATGTCCAGTCCTAGTGTCGGCTCATCGAGCACCAGGAGTTTTGCGTCGATCGCTGTAATTATCGAAAGATGCAATTGTGTCACCATGCCCTTCGACAGTTCTCGCACTTTCGAGCTGCGCTTTATTTTCGTACGACCGAGCAACTCTTCGGCTCGTTCACGTGAAAAGTTCGGGTGTGTTGCGGTAATGAAATCGAGCAATTGCGAGACCCGTATCCAGCGCGGCAACACTGCAACGTCGGCAATAAAACAGATGTTTTGCATTAGCCGTTTGCGTTGCCGAAACGGATCCAGGCCAAGCACCGACAACTGGCCCTCACAGTCCGTCAGGCCAAGCAGTGCTTTCAACAGAGTCGTCTTGCCCGCCCCGTTCGGCCCGATCAGACCCATGATCCTGCCCTTCTCGATCTTAAAGCTAACGTTATCCACCGCACGAAAGTCGCCAAAGCGTTTCGAAACACCGTTCGCAGTTACCAAACTAGTCACTTTTGCCTCCCGCACCGCCTGGCGATTTCCTGGTTGTTTGCAGCAAGTCCGCAGTTTGCAGACCTAGTCGCTCGATGGTGGCGACAATATGCGGCCATTCCTTTTCGAGGAAACGGTCACGTTCATCTCTGAGCAGGCGATCGCGAGCGCCGCCCGTCACGAACATGCCGCGGCCGCGTTTCTTTTCTACCAGACCTTCGTCGACGAGCTCCTGGTAGCCTTTCAGCACGGTCAGCGGATTAAGTCGATACTCCGCGGCGACATTACGCACCGAAGGCAGCGCGTCGCCGTCTCCGAGAACGCCTTCAAGGATCATCGCGACAACCCGGTCGCGCAATTGCCGATAAATCGGCAGGTCGTCACTCCATTTCGGGTTCATGCCGCATCCGTTTCAAAAAAGCGCCGGCCAACATGGCCGGCGCAAAAAAATCCGTCGCTACTCTACTCATCGTTGTGACGGATACTGGTAATTTGCAGATAGAATTCCCCGCTGCCGGCCGCCTCTTGGGGTAGCTTCGCCTGCCCTGCAATTAAGGCCACTGCCATCAATGCCAGAATCGAGAGACTGAAAATGTTGTTCAGCTTGCGAAATACAACGGCTTTCACGACGGCTACTCCTTGGTGCTGTTCCAGGTGAATTGGTGTTATAGTTGACTATAACACTAAAATTCAATCTTGCAAGTACTATTGTCATCACTTAACCCCGGCAGCGGCGGCGCTTCGTTTGACTTGGCAGGGACATTTTCAAATCCGGTTCTTTTATCTCATGAAATCAATATCTTATAGGATACGCGCGAGATGATGGCTGGCGCGCAGAGCATTCAGCCGGGCTTGCTGCTGCTTTCCCGCGAAGCGCCCCTAACCTATGCTCGGGTCATGGATCGAGCCGCCGACGACAGTACCCTGCTGCTCCGTTACCGAAACGGTGATGTGGCTGCTTTCGAGATTCTGTATCGCCGCCATAACGATGCCCTGTACCGATACCTTTTGCGGCTGTGTCGTCATCGTGACAATGCGGACGACATATTTCAGGACGTATGGGGCAAGATCATCAAGGCCGCAGATCGTTACCAGCCTACGGCGAAATTTACGACTTTTTTGTTTCGGGTGGCGCACAACTGCTTTGTCGATCACCACCGGCGCAACAAACGGCACATTCACGGCAACGACTTCGAACCGGACCAGTACATCGATCCTGCCGATTTACCCGAGGTACAAGTGGAACGCAGCCTGGCGCGTGAACGACTCGAACTTGCGCTGCGCGATTTGCCGGACGAACAACGCGACGTTTTCCTGTTACGTGAAGAAGCCGGCCTGAACCTCGATGAAATCGCCCTGATTACAGGCAGCAACCGTGAAACCATCAAAAGCCGGCTGCGCTACGCGGTGCACAAATTGCGCATGGCAATCGATGAACCGGCGGCGGAGACAGCATGACGGACGAGAGACTACAGGACGAGGCTGTTAGTGCAGGCTACCGCAGAGTGGCCAATGAACGGACTCCGGCACACCTCGACCAACAGGTACTGCGCATGGCGGCGAATCATGCCGAACATGCCGACTATGCGCGATCGATCAGCTGGACCCGGCCGTTGGCCTGGGCCGCGACGGTCGCGCTTTGCCTGGCTATTACATTGCAACTTACGCGTGTTCCGGCACCGGACGAAATCACCGGCAGTCCGCAATCACCTGCTCTGCCCTCCGCCGACCAGTCGGAATCCGATATGCCTGCGGCCGAGCGGCCATTCGCAAAACAGTTCGCGCCGGCGGTCGCAACACCGGCCGAAAAACTCGAATCTGCGGCTGGCAGCACTAGTTCATTGCACGAGCAAGCGGAGCTCGCTGCCCCGGCTCCGCACGGCTTGCAGGATGAGGTGGCGGCGAGCTTCGAGTTAAAAAGCGGGCATAGCACTGCGCTGCGACAAACCGAGGAGATGGCGCGATTGCAGAATGGCACAAACGTGGAGCAGCGTGCGAACTCGTCTGCATGTCCGGAAGAGTCGCGCACCAATCCGGAGAGTTGGCTGCAATGCATCTTGGAGCTCGAGGAAACCGGCGATCAAGAGGCGGCGGCCCTTGAACGCAAATCCCTTGTAGCGGTTTTTCCGGAGTTCAAGCTGCCGTGATGATGCTAAAATTGCGGCCCCCAATCTCACACACATTAACCGCTCTCCAGGAACCTGAAAATGAAGTCACCAGTCCGCGTCACGATTACGGGCGCAGCAGGCCAGATTGGCTATCAACTCGCATTTCGCATTGCGTCCGGTCAGATGCTCGGTGCGGACCAGCCCGTTATATTGCAGCTGCTGGAAATTTCGCCAGCTTTACCTGCCTTGCAGGGTGTTGTGATGGAACTTGATGATTGCGCCTTTGCGACCCTGGCCGGTATCGTGGCTACCGACAAACCGGACATAGCGTTCATGAATAGCGACTATGCGCTGCTGGTCGGCGCCAGGCCGCGCGGACCAGGCATGGAGCGTAAGGACCTGCTGGAGGCAAATGCGCAGATTTTTTCCGTGCAGGGCAAAGCGATCAATGCTCACGCCAATCGGGATATTCGAGTGCTGGTGGTTGGCAACCCGGCAAATACCAATGCGTTAATAGCCAGCAGCAACGCGCCGGACATTGCTGCCAGGAATTTCACCGCGATGACCCGGCTGGACCATAATCGCGCTACTGCGCAGCTGGCGAAGAAAACCGGCAAGCACAGCGCCGACATACGTTGTATGACCATCTGGGGCAATCATTCTGCGACCCAGTATCCCGACATCGATCATGCAACCGTCGCCGGCGTGCCCGCCACCAGCCTGGTTGATCCGGAGTGGCTTACGGGCGAGTTCATACCCGTGGTTCAGCAACGTGGCGCAGCTATTATTAAGGCCCGTGGGGCGTCTTCGGCGGCGTCCGCAGCATCGGCCGCAATTGACCACATGCATGACTGGGCATTGGGCACGCCCGCGAACGACTGGGTCAGCATGGCTATTCCGGCGGACGGCAGCTACGGCATAGCACCGGGCATCGTCTATTCGTACCCGGTGCGATGTCGCGGCGGTAATTATGAAATCGTTCAAGACCTTTCGATCAGTGATTTTAGCCGCGCCCGAATGCGGGCGACGGAAACCGAGCTTCGCGAAGAACGCGCGGCGATTGAATCCTTGCTCTGATGTCCGGCCTGCTCATCAGTCTCGCCTGGCTGTCGCTGTTCTTCGGCGGGGCTATTTACCTCGCTTATCAACGAATCGATCTGCGCACCTCGACCATCGCGGCCGCCGTCGCGGTCGCTGCTTACACAGCGTACACGGTGGCCGGGAGCGGCTTCTGGGTCTGGATGTTGATCTCATGGCTGTTGCTGGCGGTCCTGATCGTGCCAAACCTTGTCGAACTGCGGCGGGAAAAAATCACGCGGCCATTACTGAATATTTACCGGACAATGCTGCCGTCTATGTCGGACACGGAACGCGAGGCGTTGGAAGCCGGCAATGTCTGGTGGGATGGCGAGCTGTTTTCCGGCATGCCCGACTGGGACCGGTTGATGTCTTTCCCGGCACCGAAGTTGTCCGCCGAGGAGCAGGCGTTCCTTGACGGGCCCTGCGAAAAGCTCTGCGCCATGCTGGATGACTGGGATGTCTGTCACAACCGCGTCGACATGCCGGAGAAAGTCTGGGCCTTCATCATCAAGCATCGTTTTTTCGCGATGATTATTCCGAAGCAGTATGGCGGCCTCGAGTTCTCCGCTTACGCAAACGCGATGGTCATAACCAAGCTGGCAAGCCGCAGCCCAACGGCATCGTCGACTGTCGGCGTGCCCAACTCGCTGGGCCCGGCCGAGCTGTTGTTGCACTATGGCAGTGACGAGCAGAAACAACGCTACCTGCCCGGGCTGGCGGCCGGCACCGAGATTCCTTGTTTCGCACTGACCTCACCTGAAGCAGGTTCGGACGCTGCCGCACTCGTTGACAATGGCGTCGTCTGCGAGGGCAACTGGAATGGCGAACAAATTCTCGGTATACGCCTAAACTGGAACAAGCGTTACATCACGCTTGCACCGGTGGCGACAGTACTGGGGCTGGCATTCAAACTGTACGATCCGGACCATCTGATTGGTGATCGTGTCGAGTATGGCATTACCGCTGCACTGATCCCGACGAACACACCGGGCGTGACCGTGGGCCGGCGCCATTACCCGATGTCGATCGCATTTCAGAACGGACCGACCTCGGGCAAGGATGTTTTCGTGCCGCTTGACTACATTATCGGCGGACAGGCAATGGCCGGCAAAGGCTGGAAGATGCTAGTAGAGCTGCTGTCGGTTGGCCGCGCTATTACCTTGCCGTCAACCGCAAGCGGCGGTGGGCAGGCAGCTGCGTACGCGAGTGGTGCCTATGCGCGCATACGCAAGCAGTTCAACACCTCGATTGCCAATTTTGAAGGTGTCGGCGAAGCATTAACGCGCATCGCCGGTTATACCTACATCATGAACGCCGCAGTTTCAGTTACCTCGGGCGCGATTGACCAGGGTGAGAAACCGGCGGTGCCGTCAGCAATTCTTAAATACCACTGCACCGAGCTGGGTCGCAAGGTAGCTAATGACGCGATGGACGTTCATGGTGGCAAGGCCATTATGCTCGGGCCAAAAAACTACATTGGCCGCAGCTACATGGCGACGCCAATCGCGATCACGGTAGAAGGTGCCAACATACTGACGCGCAGCCTGATTATTTACGGCCAGGGCGCAATTCGCTGTCATCCGTTCGTGTTACGCGAGCTGCGCGCCGCAGCAGAGGAAGACACCGAACAGGGCCTGATTGAATTTGATGACGCGCTATTTGGTCACATTGGTTACGGCATCAGCAATGCGGCGCGTTCGCTGTTTCTTGCGCTGACACACGCAAAATTCAGCCGGGTGCCACTGAATACGCCGACACGACGCTTTTATCAGAATATCAATCGTTACAGCGCCGCGTTTGCGCTGGCTTCGGATTTTGCGATGCTCACGCTGGGCGGCGCGCTGAAGAAGCGTGAATTGCTGTCGGCGCGACTTGGTGATGTGCTGAGTTCGATGTACCTGGCGTCCACGGTTCTCAAGCATTTCGAGAATCAGGGCCGAAGGGCTACGGACCTGCCTTTGGTTGAGTGGTCGATACGCACTCTGATGTACCAGGCGCAGGAGTCACTGCACGCATTTCTGCGCAACCTGCCGAATCGCTGGGCCGCCGCTTTGCTCAGAATGTGCATCTTTCCGCGGGGCCGAACCTACTCCGCGCCATCCGACGAGATCGCACAAAAAGTCGTGGAGCTTATGTCGACGTCGGGCGAGGCGCGCGAACGGTTGAGCCAGCAGGCCTATACCAGCATCGAGCCCGGCAACCCGCTGGGTCTGCTGCAGCAAGCCTTGCTCTTGTCGGAGCAGCTTGCACCGCTGGAAAAACGGCTGCGTCAGGCGCTGAAGGATGGTTCGATCAAGGCGGAATCCCTGGCCGAGCAGATAACAGCTGCTTTGCAGGCGGGAATAATCAGCAACAGTGAAGCGGCGAACCTGCAGAGCTACCAGGACAAGGTGCGCAGCCTGCTCGACGTTGACGATTTTTTGCCCGAGGATCTGGTTCGCACAAGTACGAAAAAAATAACGCGCAAGAAAAAAATCCCCAGCAAGCGATGAAAAATGCCGACAACACCGGGACCCGTCTATGAAGTGACACTATTCGTAGACCGCAACGATGTTGCGGTCTGCGAGCAGTGGCTCCACGTTCATGTCGAGGCGGCACGACTTGCGCCGGCCGTGGCCCAGTGCACCACATTTCCGATTGCGCATGACGACGAAGGTCGCGCAGGCCGTATTTGCGAATACCGATTTGCCAGTGACGAGGCGCTGGATGCTTTTCTGGCTGACTCCGGCACAGCAATCGAGAGTTTCATAGCCAGCCACTGTGCCAATTCGGCTACCGTCAGCGCGCGGGTGTTGCGCGAGGATTTGACGCACGACTTTCCTCCCAGTGATGCACCAAACTGCCTGAACTGCGGAACACACCTGCGCGGCCAGTATTGTGGCCATTGTGGCCAACGCTCGCGCAGCCGGCTGATCAGCCTCTGGGAACTCATCAGCGACGCGTTCGGTGACCTGTTCGAGCTCGATTCACGGCTTTGGAAAACCATTACGCCGCTGTTGCTGAAGCCCGGCCGCCTGACAAGCGATTACCTGCAGGGCCGGCGCGCGAGGTTCATGCCGCCGTTTCGCATGTACCTGGTGATGAGCGTAGTCTTTTTCGTGGTCGCGTTCTTTGATCCGCGCGAGGAATTCGGCCTGTTCTTTGAACCGGCAGTCGAGGCCGAACCTGCTGCCGAGGCCGAAGCTAAAGAAGGCCAGGACCTGGTTGTCTCGTTTGGCGACAGCAACAACGAAACCATCGAGGAAGATTGCGATATTGAGGCAGACGGCATTGAGGAACTGCCTGACTTTCTCGCACGCAGACTCAGTGTCGAGCGCCTGAAGCAGGTGTGCAAACAGGTCGTAGCCGACAAGGGCAAGAGCCTGAGTGCCAAGGTTCTCGATAACACGCCGGCCGCGTTAATTGTACTATTGCCGCTGATGGCCTTGGTTATGAAGGCGATATACCCATTGTCACGCCGCTATTACGTCGAACACCTGTTGTTTTTCGTGCACTTTCACTCGTTCGTGTTTCTGCTGCTTACGCTGGAAATACTGTTTACGCGGCTGGCAACAGCTTTGCAGGTCACAGAAATCGCCACGACGGTAACGGTCGTGGCGACCTCGTTGTATATTCCGTCCTACGTCTTCATTGCCATGCGCCGAGTTTACGGACAAAGTCGATTTGTAACACTGTTAAAGTTCGTGCCACTGGCTTTCGCCTACACCACTGGTTTTTCGATCATAATAGCGACCACGTTCCTGATTGCCGCATTCTCGATCTGACCCATTATCTGAGGATCCTTTGATGAAAATCCAATTGCTTGCCTGCCTCGGCCTCACCGGGGTCTTTGTTCTTGGCGCCTGCAGCGATCGGCCGACGCCAGAACCTGTCGCGACACCAACCGACACGAGTGCCGTACAGGCCGTCATGCCGCGCAGCCCGGCGCCGGCCGGGGCACGCGTTTACTTCATCGCACCGACCGATGGCAGCACCGTCAGCAGCCCGGTGCGAGTCGAGTTCGGCATCGAGGGCATGCAGCTTGTCGCAGCGGGCACCGCCGGCGAAAATTCCGGTCATCACCACCTGCTTGTGGATACCGGTTTGCCCGACCTCGGCTTGCCGATTCCCAAGGATGATCAGCATATTCATTACGGCGATGCCAGCACCTCGGCCGAATTGACCCTCGCCCCGGGGCAGCATACGCTACAGTTGTTGCTTGGCGACCACCTGCATATTCCACACGAGCCACCTGTCGCCTCTTCGGTAATAACTATCATTGTCGAGTAGCCAGTTGTTACCGCCCGCCCGGACCTCTAAAATCGCCGGGCCAAGGAACAAACTCCTATGAATCCAAGCTTTCCCAGCAAACGCATCGGTATCAGCGGCCTCGCCGCATATGTGCCGCCGTATCGCGTCTGGCTGGAGGATTGGTGCGCATGGACCGGCGACCAGTGGCCTAAGGTCCGCGAAGTCGTAGGGCGTAGCTTCAGGGTGCGCGGACCGGAGCACAGTGTGTACACCATGGCCGCAACTGCGGTGATGCGCCTCATAGACCAATACGACGTCGATCCGACGCGCATAAAGTTTCTCGGCCTGGGCACGGAATCAAGTACCGATAACTCGGCCGGCGCCATCATTGTCAAAGGCATGGTTGACCAGGCACTGGATGCGCGCGGCAAACCGCCTATCGCCAGGAGTTGCGAGGTTCCCGAATTCAAGCATGCCTGTCTCGGCGGCGTTTACGCCATGAAGGGTGCGATTCGCCATCTCGCACTGGATGGTGCCGGCGGGCAGGCGATAGTCGTCTGTGCCGATATTGCTGAATATGCGCGTGGCAGCAGCGGCGAACCTACACAAGGTGCCGGTGCTGTGGCGATGTTGATTGAGGAAGACCCGGCTCTGGTCATGGTCGACTTGCCTGGCTCGGGCTCGGCATCCGATTACCGCGTGATGGATTTTCGCAAGCCGATGTTGCGCTTCTGCGGCCAGGACCGGTCGGAAACCCACCAGGTGCAGGACTTCCCGATATTTAACGGCAAGTACTCGACGACCTGTTACATCGACGAGACGCTGCAGGCGCTGAACGACATGTACCGCAAGCGCAAGCTGGTTCCGATCGACTACCTGCGCTCGTTGCGCACTGTCTTCATGCATCGTCCCTATCGGCGTATGCCGGAGACCGGCTGGGCCGTCGCCTACCTGTTCGCGCTTAGCCAGGGAAGCGCCGAAGACCGCGCTGAACTTGCATCGTACTGTTATGAAGCAGGCGTCGAGCCGGAGCGGTTGCGCACCGAGATGATGAGTCAGCCCAAAGTATCCACACTCGCGTCGCCGGAAAGGCTGGAATATGAAATCTATCCGCTGACCATGGCAGCGTTGCGTGTATTCCGCGCATCACGGCATTATCGCGCCGAGATTCTTGACAAGCTGGCGCTGGGCAGCGACACGATGCTCGACCTTGGAAACCTTTACACTGCGGCCCTGCCCGCATGGCTGGCCGCCGGCTTCGAGCAGGCGCTGGATGAAAATATCCTGCAACCCGGCCAGGAAGTGCTCACCCTGGGATACGGCAGTGGTGACGCGGCCGAAGTAATTCCGTTTTTCGTTGCCGAGCGCTGGCGCGATGCAACCAGCGCGATTGGCTTCGGCGAGATCATGAACCACGCTGTGGACCTGAGTTTCGAACAGTACTCAGCGCTACATGACGGCAGATTGCCACAGGGACTGCACTACCTGCCGAAGAACGAGTTCATCGTTGATCATGTCGGCATGGCTGTCGAGCGCCACTTCAGTGATCTTGGCATCGAATACTACCGCTACGTCGGTTAGCGCTGCTTTACGACAATTCAGCATAACGTGACAGCACGTCACGGTGCTCGCTGATGAGCTGCCGCCATTCCATCTGCAACCAGGGCGTATATATTTGCGGCGTTTGCCCAAGCTCGTGCGTAAGCACATCGGCAGCCAGGTAGCGCAGCGCCGCAATTTCATGCCGGTTTGCGGTGGCTGGTGTATTCATCCTGCCAAGGTATACGTGACACAACTCGTGCTCGGAGCCGAGATCACTGAATTCAGCCTGGTAACTGAACTTGTAGACAAACTCGAGTGTCGATCTGATATTGAGCTCGTCCTGCAGACGGCGGCTTGTCGCTAGTTGCATCGATTCGCCACGTCGCGGATGACTGCAACAGCTGTTCGACCAGAATCCCGGCCATAGACGCTTCGAGACGCTACGTTGCTGCAATAACAACTCACCATCGGCGTTGAACAGGAATACAGAAAAGGCACGATGCAACAGCCCCGCGCCGTCATGGCATTCGGCCTTGGACAGGAACCCGGTCTCCCTGTCATCCGCATCGACGAGAACCAGTTGCTCCGCCTCCGACGACACTACACGATTTGCATTTTCCACTCAGACTCCCTTGCTCGCCAACGGCAGCGACCTTATTCCCGCAGCCGTCAAAACTTCGCTAACCTTATTTTCCACACCCGGACACAATATTAGTACCGCACCGCCGCCGCCCGCGCCGGTCAGTTTTGCGCCAGCAGCGCCAGCTGACCTTGCGATGTCGACCAGGTGCTCGATCTCCGGTGTCGATACCTCGATTGCATTCAGCAGACCATGGCAGATATTCATCAATGCGCCAAGCTCAGCGTAATCCGCGCGCTGCAGCGCCGCGGCGCCTGCTACGCTGAGTTCATCCATAGCGTCGAAAATAGCCGCATAGTGTTTTGCCTGTTTTTCGCGGCGCGCACGCACGGCGCCGACCTGCACCTGCGTCATGCCTGGCTGGCCACTGAATGCAACTACCATTGGTGGTGGTTCGCTGAGCTGCAATACGTCGAATCGCAGGCCATGGGCATTATTGAACAGCATCGGCACAGCGAAAGTCGCGATCGTATTGTCGATGCCGGACGGCGTACCGTGCGCAAGTTTTTCACAACTCAGGGCCAGGCTGTTTACGCGGGCGTCATCCAGACCGAGACCATGTACCGTATTGATAGCCCGGATGATCGCGACAGCCACCGCGGCCGAGGAGCCAAGCCCCATTCCGACGGGCAATTTGCAGCGTACATCGACGCCAAACTGCTCGCCATCCAGCGCCAGTTCAGTGCGCACCAGCTGCAATATCGCTCGACAGAACGGGTCCAGGTCCTGGTTCGCGGCAGTAAGCCTCGCAGTGACCGCATGCGGGATCGGTAACGCCAGCGCGCGCTTGCCGTACACAACGGCATGCTCGCCAAGAACGATCACCTTGCCCGCAGCGCTGCCCTGCGGGCTCGAAAGCGGCACAACTTCTTCCTCAGTCCGCGCCTTGTGCCGAGCGTGCAATTTCATGTGGCCATGCTGGATGCCACTCGTTGCAAGCGCTTTGAGCGCGGCAAAATTCTGCGCCAGGCCGACCGCCGCCATCAGCTCGTTCAGTTCCTGTGCCGTACTGACCCCGCTCACGCGCATCGCCAGCATCGCCGCCGGATTAACCACTGCTGTACCGCCTGCAATCGCAGCACGCAACGGCATGCGTAGTTCGCCGCACAAATCGCCGTTGGCCGCTGCATTCCAGACTGCCAGCGGCCGATAATTCCCGGACAAGGATGCGAAAGCATGCGCGCCTGCTTCGATCGCTCGCCAGTCATTGCCGGTCGCAACAGCGACTGCATCGATACCATTCATGATCCCCTTGTTGTGGGTTGCAGCGCGATACGGATCAGCGCATGCGATAGCGCTGGCCATAATGATTCGGTCGCGCACCAGTTCGGCAGCAAATGCTGGCATCGCCAGGGCTGCAAGCCGATAGCAAACTTTTGCGATCACCAGCGAACGGTCTGCCAGGTTCGACAAAATTCGCAAGGCAGCCTCGCCGCCACAAATCGCGGCTACATGTGGTGCCAGCGATTCGCAAATCGAATTCACAATATTGGCGCCCATCGCATCACCGGTCGCAACCAGGATATGCAAAGCGACAACAGTCTCGCCATGCGGCAGGTTCAGAGTGCGAACTTCGATATCGCGCGCCCCGCCGCCGTGCCGCCCCAAGCCGGGATGTACCGCATCAGCAAGCGCAATGATCTCCGTACGTCGTTGCTGCAACGCAGTGATCGCAGCGGCGCAATCGGCGATACCGGTAATGTGAATCTGCCCTGCCAGCAAGGCAGCTTCAGACCGCACCACGAAACCGTCCGGCAAGGCCAGCTTGGCGGCGGCGCTGAGGCCGGCAACAACCGAGGGCTCTTCGATCGCCATCGGTACCATATAAGCACGGCCGTTAACGACGAAGTTGGGTGCAATTGCAAGTGGCAGCCCGAAGCTCGCCAGCGCATTCTCGACCATCCGATTTGCGGCAGACGGTCGCAACACGTGCTGCCCACTCCTTAGCGCCTGCGCGTCAGCTGCCGACAGCCAGCCACCCTGCTCGAGCAAATCGATTCTTTCACCGATGCTCAGTTTGTGCAGGCCACCGATGCGTGAATCTTTCACGGTCGCACACCGTCGCGCCGCAAACCGCTCATGTCGACTGACATGCGTACTCGCGTGAAGCCATGTGCCTGGGCGCGTGATGCAAAGGTATCGACTGCAGCGCGATCACTCGCCATGACGATGCCCAGGTCACCACAGCCAGCGCCACAGGGTTTATAAACTACACCGCACGATTCTGCGGCCTCGGCCAACCCGGCGTGGCCAGCATCGTGGATGCCCAGCGCATGCTCGTCATCGAAACGCCGCAACGCGGCGGCGTATTCATGCAATGCTGCAATAATGTCGGTGCTTTGGCCGCCAGGCCAGGTGGCCGCAACTTTGCTGGCAGCCGCACATAGTCCTGCACGTGTCGATCCGGCTGCAGTGGCTGCCAGCCGCGTCAGTTGCGCAGTCGTATTGGCACTGACCCCGCTCCAGAGCAGTGCATAGTGCAGATCTGTCGGCCACTGCAATGCCGTTGGCGCGCTCTCGTTGATGCGGTAAGCGATGACGCCGCCATGCAGGCTGCAGGCGATATCGGCGCCGCTGCCGGCACCATTCTGTAATTTCCGATGAGCATCGCGGGCGATACCATCAACCCGCTGGTCTCTGCCCAGGGCCGCGCATAGTGCCGCCGCCAGTGCGACTGTCAATGCAGCACTGGAACCGACGCCGTACTTGACCCCGGTCCTCGCATCCGCGAACTCGTTGCTATCCAGGACGATGGACAAATATTGCCGCGGTGTTGCCGCAAGTTCTTCCCAGACGGCCGTCAGCAGCGGGTAATCGGCTTCGCCCTGTAGCCATTCGAGGCCGCGAGAATTGGCGTAGAAGCGGCCCGGCGTTTGCAAGCGGCCTGGCGCAATTACACTGTGGAAGGGCTGGTCGCTTTCGGCAATGGATACGTACGCGCGGCAATCCACCGCCATGCAAATCGCCGGCGCGCCGTCGAGCACTGCGTACTCACCCGCAATAAAGACCTTACCCGGTGCGCTGGTCTGGATGCTGTTCATGCGGCCGTCACGCGCTCACCAGCCGCGCACCTTCACCGATACCACTTTGCATTAGCTCCAAGACACCGTCCGTCGCCAACAGCGCGGTGCGCACGGTCATCACGTCGGCCGCCGCGCAAATCGCCTTGAGCTGCGGCCCGGCATCAATCGTGAAAAACACTGCAACTCCCCTTGCCTGCAGTTCACGTATCGTCTGCATGCAGGCGATGGTTGCGCTGTTCCAGTAAATCATCGGTGGCCTGGAGCCCCACATGACAGAGTGCATTTTCAGGCAATTGTGTTCGGCAATTGCGCCGAGGCGCTGCAAGTCACGTTGCCGGATCGCGGCTCGCGCCTCGGCAAGGTCGGCTGCCTGTTGTTCAATCCAGAGGTCGTAAAAAGGCGAAGTCCTGCGACTGATTTCCATCGCGTCGCCGGAACTCACCGGTTTAGGGCCCGGTGCCGTAATGGCAATCAGAATTTCAAGCGGCCAGTCTGCGGCGCTCAACAGGCTGCCAACCCTGATATTGTCCGTGTCGTTTTCAAGTTCGACAAAACCACCGAGCATGGATCGTGCTGCGGATCCCGACGCACGGCCGGCCAGCTGAGCCAGGCGATTTCGCGGTATCGACAAGCCAAATGCGGCCGCGGCGGCAACCACAAGGGCAGCGAAAGCCGATGCGGAAGAGGCAATGCCGGCCGCAATCGGAAAATTACTCTTGCTGCTGACCCGCACGGCAGGCCGATCAATGCCGGCAATAATGTCGACACAGTCGGAAACGCGCGCCAGCATGCTGCGATTCTCCTCAGCATTGACCAGTAACACGTCGCCGGCCAGCGCCGTGTCGATTTCGACCTGCATCTCGGTATACAGCGTCGACAAGGTGACCGAAATCGAACCCACTGCGGGAAGATTACGTGCAAGGTCGCGTTTGCCCCAGTACTTGATGACGGCAATATTTGGCTGGGCTATTGCAGATGCCCGCATAGGCAGTGACTTCAGGCAGTGACGGGACGCGAATTATAGCCCAGCACCCGCGCGCAAGGTGGCGCAAATCGGTGTACGCTAGTCGATTCATCAAGCTCACAACAACGCCCGTCGGAGCCAGCATTGCCAGCAGCATTTGAGAACCGGATCGCGCACTATAACGAACGTGTTGCTCAAAAACTGGACGCTGTGTTACCGCCGGTTACGCGGGCACCACGCATATTGCACGAGGCGATGCGTTACGCCATCTTCAATGGCGGCAAGCGCGTGCGACCGCTGCTGGTGTATGCCGCCGGTGAATGCCTGCAGGTAAACGAGCATATTCTCGATGCGCCGGCCGCGGCGATCGAGCTGCTACATGCGTTCTCACTTGTCCATGATGACCTGCCCGCAATGGACAATGACGATCTGCGTCGCGGCAAGCCGACCCTGCATCGCAAGTATGACGAAGCCACTGCGATCCTGGCCGCCGATGCGATGCAACCACTGGCATTCGATGTGCTCGCGGCCACGCCCGATACACCGGCAGAAGCGCGCATTCGACTGCTGCGGCTGGTTGCCGACGCCTGTGGTTCAATTGGCATGACTGGCGGCCAATCGCTGGACCTTGCCGCCGAAGGGCGCTCGCTGACGGCGGAAGCAATTGAGCAGATGTACGCAATGAAAACAGGGGCGTTGATCCATGCTGCTGTAGTTGCGCCAGCGCTGCTCGCAGGATCTGTTCCGCAGCCGCAGTTATCGGCGATCGATGCCTTTGGCCGTACCATCGGCATTGCGTTCCAGATCAAAGACGACCTGCTCGACGTCGAGGGCGACACGAATATCATTGGCAAGCAGGCCGGAGCTGATGAACGGCTCAGGAAAGCGACTTTTCCGGGGCTGTTCGGGGTAGAGCAGGCACGTCGCCGCTGCGACGAGCTTTTGCAAAGTGCGTTGCAACGACTTGACGATTTCGGCGATGGCGCAGCATCACTGCGCTGGCTGGCGCGCTTCATTGTCGAGCGTGGCAGCTAGGCGCACCCACGGTGAGCGCAATACGCGCAATTCTGCACGTCGACATGGACGCTTTCTACGCCTCCATCGAGCAACGCGATAACGTGGAATTGCGCGGCAAGCCGGTGGTCGTAGGTGGCGACACCCGGGGTGTTGTTGCTGCAGCAAGTTACGAGGTGCGACGATTCGGGGTGCGCTCCGCCATGCCAATGAGCGAAGCTCGACGCCGCTGCCCGGAACTCATTCGAGTCGCGCCTCGCATGTCGCATTACAAAGCGGAATCGACACGGATATTCGAAATATTCAACGACTACACGCCACTGGTCGAGGGTCTATCACTCGATGAAGCATTTCTCGATGTAACTGGCAGTCGTGCATTGCACGGTGCAGCAGCAAAAATTGCACGCACCATCAAGCGGCGCATACTTGAGCAGACCGGCCTGACCGCTTCCATTGGCGTCGCGGAGAACAAACTGGTGGCGAAAATCGCCTCCGATCTCGAGAAACCCAATGGCATGGTTGAAGTCACGGCCGAAAATTGCCGCACGATTCTTGATCCGCTACCGGTATCCGTAATTCCGGGTATTGGGCGCCAGACGCTGGCGAAGCTGCACGCTGTCCAGATTCGCACGGTGGCCGACTTGCGGCTCGCGCCCGACCGCACTCTGGAACCGATCTTCGGCCGTTACACGCAACGTACGCGTGAGCGAGCCGCCGGTATCGACAACCGCCCGGTAGTCGCGAACCACGAGGAAAAATCGATCAGCGCGGAAGAGACCTTCGACGTTGACCTGTGTGACCGGCGCGACATGGAACGTGAATTACTGGCACTGGCCGAAACCACGGCACGACGCCTGCGCAAATCACAACTTCAGGCCGGCACTATCCAGATCAAGATACGCCAGGCCGATTTTCAGACATTCACGCGCCAGCAAAGCCAGCAACCGCCGAGCAGCAGTACCGAGCAGATATTCAGCGTCGCGAGGGAGCTTTTGGCGGTGTGGCTCGAAGCCAACCCAGGCACCCGGATCCGATTGCTTGGTGTGGGTGGCAGCAAGCTGTCCCCGGCGGAACAACGCGACCTGTTCGCCGCTGCGGACGACGCCGCGCCAGATCGAATCGATGCGGCCGTGGACCGTATCCAGGAGCGCTTTGGGGCGGCCGCACTCGGCCGCGCACGGACCTTGCATCGACCCTGAATGGGTTAGACTCTGGTAATCATGTACAGCAGTTTTTTCGGGCTTAATGAAAAGCCGTTCTCGATAACGCCGGATCCGCGCTATCTGTTTATGAGTGCGCGTCACGGCGAGGCCCTCGCGCACCTGGTGTACGGTGTTACTGAAAGCGGCGGTTTTATCCAGTTGACCGGTGAGGTCGGCACGGGCAAGACAACGCTGTGCCGAACCCTGCTGCTAAATCGCATGCCGAGCAACGCAGACGTCGCGGTGGTACTGAATCCGCAACTGTCGGCGCACGAATTCCTCGAATCGATTTGCGAGGAACTCGGCATTACGCCTCCGCAGCCCCGCGGCAGCATCAAGGCACTGATTGATGCCCTCAATCACCACTTGCTCGCGGCACACGCGGAGGGCCGGCGCACCATCCTGGTTGTCGATGAGGCGCAGAATCTTGCGCCGGATGTACTCGAAGAAGTTCGCCTGCTGACAAATCTCGAAACCTCGAAGCAGAAACTGTTGCAAATCATTCTCATAGGCCAGCCCGAATTGCGTGAACTTCTGGCGCGCACTGATCTGCGCCAGCTCGCACAACGCATCACGGGTCGCTACCACCTCGAGCCCTTGAGTCGCGAGGAAACCGCCCAATACATCGAACACCGCCTGCAGGTTGCCGGCGCATTGGGCGAAGTATTTGATGCCGGTGCCAAACGCACCGTGTATCGGCTTTCGCAAGGCATACCACGGTTGATCAATGTGATCTGCGATCGGGCCTTGCTTGGTGCTTACAGCCAGGGCAGGCGCGTAGTGAACGCGCGCCTGGTGCGACGTGCTGCGCGGGAAATCAGTGGCGAACCTGATTTGAAAATGCGCCGGCGCTGGCTGGTACCTGCGATCAGCGCCGGCGTACTGCTACTGCTCGGCTCCGGATTCTGGTCGCTGTACGACCGGTTGCCGCCGCAAAAAGAAGAGCAGGCTCTCCAGCCGGCTGTAGCTGCCGAGCCAGTCGCGACCGCGACACCCGAAACGGCACAGCCTGTCGTCGAGTCCCACGTGTCGCTGAGCGAACAGCTCGCTATCGCGGAACAATTAACCACCGAAGAAACCGCACTGGCGGAACTGTTCGTCCTATGGGGACTCGATCCGGCCAGCACCATTCCCAGCTGCGAATATGCTGCGACCCTCGGTTACAGTTGCCTAAGGAACCGCAGTTCGTGGCGCGGCCTGCAGCAACTGGATCACCCCGCCATCCTCGAGCTCGTCGACAGTTCGGGCCATCCGCATCACGTGGTTCTCAGGTCTATCGATGCAGGACAGGCCCATCTGTCGATCGGCGGCGTGGCGGTAAGCCATGACGCTGCTGCAGTGGCCGAAATCTGGTACGGCAACTACCTGTTGTTATGGCGGCCACCGAACGGCCGCGCGATTTCCCTCGCGCCGGGTATGCGCAACAGCAATGTCGTCTGGTTGCGTACCAGCCTTGCGGCAATCGACCCGCGGTACCGCGCGGAGCCACTCAGCTCAGACGTTTACGACCAGGAACTCGAACAACGGGTGCGCTTGTTTCAGCGCGAGCAGCGACTCGAAGTTGACGGCCTGGCAGGGCAACAGACACAGATAATCATCAACACGCTGCTTGCGGCCGACAATACACCGCGGCTAAGCACGCCACAGTTCGCGCAGGAGTAGATCATGTCGTTCATACTCGACGCCTTGAAGAAATCTGAATCAGAACGGCAAGAACAAAGTGGCGCCGAATTTTCCAGGGTGCCGAACAGTGCAGAGGAAGGTAACCCCTTGCGCTGGCTCTGGCTGCTGGCAGCTCTGCTGCTGATCAATGTTGCAGTGCTGCTTGGCATACTGCTGCGCCCCGGCGACGATGCTTCTGTGCAGCCCGTCGCAGAGGTCACGACACCGGCACCTGTCGCGCCGTCCATTGCTGCACCTGCTGCCATTGTCGAAAAAGCCACGCCGAGTTTCGAGGAACAAGTTGCAAGCGCCGTTATCGAACGGCCCGCGGTCAGCCAGGTACCGCCTGCCGATCCGCAACCGCCAAGTGCTGATAAAGCGGGCCCAAGGCTGCCGACGCTGGACCAGCTGCGCCTTGCCGGCTCCGTCAACCTGCCCGAGTTGCACCTTGATATTCATGTCTACAGTGACGCGCCGGCGGAGCGCTTCGTATTCATCAATATGAACAAGTATCGCGAAGGTGCACGCATCGAAGCGGGTCCGGAGGTCCGGGAGATTTCGCCTGAGGGCGTTATTCTCGAGCACCAGGGACAGGCATTTCTGTTGCCGCGCGAATAGCATCCGCCGAGGCGCCCCAGTGAACGACGCCGTCGACACGCATGTGGATGGAGAAATGCTCTGCCGGGCACTGGTCTCGGGTATACATAGCGTCATCGCAGATCAGATTTTTCTTAATAAAATCAATGTTTATCCGGTTGCGGACGGCGATACGGGGACAAACCTGAGCCTGTCCCTGGGGGCCGCGCTCGGCGTCCTGCAAAAGCCTGGTGAGAGGCACCTGGGTACCCTGCTGGCCGCCACGGCCGACGCCCTGCTCGATGGTTCGCGCGGAAATTCCGGCGCCATCATGGCGCAGTTCTTCCAGGGCGTCAGCGACTCGGCCGGCAACCTGACGCGATTCACGACAGCCACCTTTACCAGGGCGATGCGTGCCGGTTGCGACTACGCGCACGACGCCCTGTCCAATCCGGTGGAAGGTACGATCCTGTCCGTGATCGCGGCATTTGCAGGGGGACTGGAAAAGCAACTCGCCGAGTCCGGGCAACGCAGTTTTAGCGCTCTGTTCACTGCCGTATTGCCCGGCCTGGAACGCGCACTGCAAGAAACCACGCAGCAACTTGATGCGCTGCGTAAGGCCAGTGTGGTTGACGCGGGCGCAAAGGGGTTTGTCGACCTGATCTCCGGTATCAGTGATTTCATCGTGCATGGCAGGATTACGCCACTGCCCGATATGTCGGTGTTGCAATCGCCCGAGGACATGGCGATGCCGGCGTACGATGCCGATGATCACAATTTCCGCTATTGCACAGAATGCATTGTGACTGCCGAAAATATCGACCGTCGCAAATTGCGCCAGGCGATGGCGAGCCTCGGAACATCGCTGGTACTCGCCGGATCCAGGCATAAGGCCAAGGTCCATATCCACGTCAATGATGTGCAGCAGGTATTCGATGCGGCGCGCCGCTTCGGTGTCGTCAGCGGCGAAAAGGCCGATGACCTGGACTCGCAGCGGCACGCCGGCGAGCCGCGCGGGGCGCGAGCGAACCGTAACTTCGCTGTTATTACAGACTCGGCCGCCGACATATCCGATGCTGACATGGAACGACTCGATATTCACATGGTGCCCTGCCGTATCCAGTTCGGTGAACGCGGCTATCTCGACAAGGTCAGTATCAGCACGTCGGAATTCTATGCCGAGCTGGCGCGTGGCGAGCATCATCCGACCACATCACAGCCGGCACCGGGAGACTTTCGCCGCCAGTTCCAGTTTCTCGCCAGCCATTATCCGGATGTGATTTCGATCAACCTGACGAGCGGTGCCAGTGGCACGTACGAGGCGGCACGTTCCGCGGCCAGCCGCACTACTGCCCACGGCAAGGTACACGTAATCGATTCACTTAACGCCTCAATGGGCCAGGGCCTGCTGGTCGTATATGCGGCTGAGTGTGCGGCGGCGGGGCTGTCGGCCGAGACGGCGCTGGCCGCGATCACGCGGCAAATACCGGTTACGTACACCTACGGCGTGCTCAAAAACATGAGCTACGCGGTGCGCGGTGGCAGGATCAAGCGCTGGGTCAAACTACTCACGGACAGCCTGCGCATGACTCCTGTGATCCGTACGTCACCTGCTGGAAAAATCGTACTGAGCACCTGCCTGTTCGGCCGCCGCAATGTCCCGGCGCGTTTCGCCCGGCACGTTGCGGCGAAGATTCGTGCTGCAGGACCGACACGGGTTTCGATTGGCCATGCAGTTTGCCCGGAACAGGCAGAATTGCTGGCACAGGTGTTGCGTTCCGAGCTCACCAATATCGAGCGCCTGTCGACGACCGAGCTGGGCACCGCACTCGGTGTTCACGGCGGTCCTGGCACACTCGTGGTTGCAACTCAACCCGTACTGGACCCGGCCAGTCTCGCAACGACGACTACGCGCGGTTAATCAGTGCGGCATCGTCGTTGCGCGCATTGTTGACGCGCCGACTGACTGGCCATGCCTGCAGCTCGGGAGTTTCGACAGTCGCATCGTGAAGCACCGAATTGTCGCCACTGAGCCAACGATCGGCCGTATGCGGCAAAAGTATAATCGGCATGCGGTCATGCACTGCTGACATGAACTCGTTTGCCGAAGTGGTGATTAACGCGGTGCTCTGAATGCTCGCGCCGGATTCCTTGTCCTGCCAGTTTTCCCACAGGCCGGCAAATGCGAACGGCTCCGAGCTTGCCAAGGAGATGAAATAGGGTGTCTTGGTACCGTTCTCGAGCTTCCATTCGTAGAAGCCATCGGCGAGCACGAGGCAACGGCGGTGCTTATACGCAGCACGGAATGAAGGTTTCTCGGCCACCGTTTCGGCGCGCGCATTGATCATGCGATTACCGATTGACGGGTCTTTGGCCCAGAACGGCAGCAGGCCCCAGCGCAACAACACGAGTTCGCGGCCGGCTTCTGCGGCATTGCGAATCGCCGCGATGTCCTGCGTAGGCGCTATATTGTATCGAGGCTCCAGCTCAATCGACGTATCCACACCAAACAACGCTGCGGTTGCCTCACTCGGCGAATAAAAAGCGAATCGGCCGCACATGTGTCCTGTGCCTATTCCCGGATGCCGACACCGCGCCGCATCAACGCCAGGCAAACGATGAATAACACCGTGATGAAACCGATCAGGATGCCGTAAGCCACAGCAATGCTGATATCCGCAACACCAAGAATGCCGTAACGAAACGCGTTGACCATGTACAGAATCGGGTTAGCCAAAGAGACTTTTTGCCAGAAGTCCGGCAACAGCGAAATCGAGTAAAACACGCCGCCGAGATAGGTTAATGGCGTCAGGACGAAAGTCGGAATGATCGAGATATCATCAAACTTGCGTGCGAATACGGCATTGATAAACCCCGCCAGGGAGAACACGGTCGACGATAACAGCACGATTGAAATCGTGATCAGTGGATGTCTGAGGCTGAGGTCCGTAAAGAACAGTGCGATCATGGTGACCAGGGCGCCTACCAGTATGCCACGCAGCACACCCCCGGCTACGTGACCGATCACGATGCTCGCGTTCGCCATCGGCGATACCAGCATTTCCTCGATATGTCGGCCGAACTTCGCGGCAAAGAAAGATGACACCACGTTGCCATACGAGTTAGTAATGACCGCCATCATTATCAGGCCCGGCGCAATGTATTGCATGTAATCAAAACCATCCATGCTGCCGATGCGGCTGCCGATCAGCCTGCCGAAAATAATGAAATAGAGGGTCATCGTAATCGCTGGCGGCACGATCGTTTGCACCCAGATGCGCAACACACGTACGACTTCCTTGCGCACGATGGTCCGCATGGCGATCAGGTTCAGCGCGATGTTCAAGGTGCGACCGCCTGTGTTCGGGCCACGTCCTTGTTCTCGACCAGGCGCATGAACAGTTCTTCAAGGCGATTGGCCTTGTTGCGCAAGCTGAGAACGCGAATATTTTGCTGCGCCAGCTGCGCGAACAGTTCATTCATACTTCGCGCCGGTCCCTTGGCGACTTCCAGCTCCAGATTATCAAGCAGCCTTGCCTCGAAGCCGTCGAGTGCCGGGGCGGCAGAAATCGGTTCCTCGAGACTCAGCACAAAAACCTCACGCTGCAATTTCCGCAAGACCGTTTTCATTGGCGCATCTTCGATGATCCGGCCTTCGTCAATAATCGCCACATGACGGCAAAGTGACTCAGCCTCTTCAAGGTAGTGCGTGGTGAGGATGATGGTCGTGCCTGCCGCATTGATTTCGCGCAAGTAGTCCCACATCGATCGTCGAATTTCGATATCGACACCCGCGGTCGGCTCGTCAAGAATAAGTAGTTTCGGTTCGTGGACCAGCGCGCGGGCTATCATCAACCGGCGCTTCATGCCACCAGACAGGCTGCGGGCCGCCTGCCGGCGTCGGTCCCAAAGTCGCATCGCCTGCAAATACTTCTCGGTGCGCTGCTGCGCAAGGCGCCGCGGCAGTCCATAGTAACCGGCCTGGTTCAGCACGATGTTATAGACGCTGTCCCAGAGATTGAGATTAATTTCCTGGGGCACCAGGCCGATGCAGGACTTGGCAGCTTCGAGGTCGGTATCGATGCTATGACCAAATATCTCTACGTCGCCGCCACTCTTGTTGACCAGCGAGGTCACAATGCCGATCGCCGTAGTCTTGCCCGCACCATTCGGGCCAAGCAAGGCGTAAAAGTCGCCGGCTTCGACAACAAGATCGATGCCCTTCAGGGCGACATTGCCGTTGGCGTAGGTCTTGCTTAGATTCCTGATGGTGAGTGCGGTCATAAGGCGGCGTATTGTACCCACGCCGCGCGCCACCCGTCACAGTGACTTAGTTGTTGTCGCGTACACTGCAGGCGCCGCGAATCTCAAGCACCGGAACGGACGCGTGGCACGCAGCGGATCGCAACTGGCGCCCCGCCATCGCATGTACGGGCGCCAGCACCAGCTGAAGTGCCGCCAGGTGCGCCGCGCGTCGCACGTCGTCGGCGGAGCTCAGGCCCGCTCCCAACAGTCGTGTCCAGAGCATTTCGTTGCCTGGCTGCCGTGGTGCGACGAATCGCTGGCAGTCGACAGCACACTGCAATACGCGCAAAAGACTGCACGCTGCAAGTTGCTCGCACCATTCCAGACATGCGCCACCGACAAGTCGCGCCGCATAAGGGTTTTTGCGGGACAACTGCCACTGAAATCCGAGCGCTGAGACCACCACTTGAACGAGCGGATTGACCGGGTCCTGGCCGACTGCAAACAGATCGCACACTGGCAACTGCTCACGTACACGACTCCAGTAGGCCTCGTCGGACTCATTCAGTGTCAGCAGCAGGAATGGCACGCTGGCCAGTCGTTCCGCCTGCCGCTGGGTCAGGGCTGCGACCACCGGGCGCAATCGGCCGGGCAACCTTTGCCGCTGGGCTTCCCCATGCGTGCTACGCAGATACTCAAGATACGCCATATTGATGCAGCGCACCTCGAAGAGGTCGGCGACCTCGGGTCCTTTGAATTCCATAGTGCTGGCTCCTGGCAGGCGTTTCTGGCGCTAATCTGGACTTACTATATATTGTCTTTTTAGACCACCTATGGATACTATACGAACGTTACTTACCATATATGGTCTATTTATAACACAAAGAGCAAAAAATGCGACTGACCGACGATCGCTATGCAACCGAGCGCAGCCAATTCGAACTTGCCCTCAGGATGATCGGGCACGAGGCGAGAACCGGCACTATTCGTGAATGTACCGGGCTCTCGGACGACCGGATCCGCAAGTTGTACACGACCTATTTTCGGCACACCGGCACTACCGCGGTTCAGCGCCGGCGCGGCAAGTCACCGCGCCAGGTAATGCGTTTTGTGAAAAATCCGGAGAACCAGTTGCAAGCAACCGTGCTGGTCACTCTGTTTTGCATCGGCCGACTGTTGCGGGTCGATAATGGCAACAAGGTATCGCCCTGCTGGCCCAGGCCCGGCGTTGAGTTCGGCCACCGTCTCTGCCGCGCTTTCGAAACCTACCTGCTGATCCACGACGCACCCGAATTGAGTTTCGAATGGGCCTGGAACCTGCTCCACAATATCGCCTACAACGACGAGCTCTATCTGGCCGCCTGTGCACCCTGCGGCGCTTATTACGTCCAGGATGCGTATGCACTGGACAGCCAGCGCTGCCCCGCCTGCCAAATCGAAATGCGCTCCCGCCACGGCACCACGGCTGGCACATAATTGCCCGCTGGGCGTAGACTGCGCGTGGCCCGGGAGCTTGCGTGGAAAATTACAATGTATTCGCCGGCGCGTTCGTCGACCGCATCGGTGAGCGCCGTAAAGATTCTGCATGGCTCGCTGACGCACTGCGCAGCGAGCACTGCAGCTTCGTGCCTGTCTGGGGCGATCGCTGCCTGGTCGGCGGTGAGCCGCTCGCAGTCGTGCTGTTATCGCGCCATCAGGTAGGCTCGATTATTGATGACCAGGAACTTATTTTTCTGGGTCTGTTTCGCGACAAGCCTGCGTTCGCAATGTCCGTCGATGGTTCCCTGGATGCGCCTTTTCGCGAACTTGGTGAATTTCACGACCTGCGCTATCTCGGCTCGGTACTGCCGGCGGACGAAGCCAACCTGATCGCGCACGCACGCGCCCTGGTGATGTGGCATGCGTCGCAGATCTATTGTGGCGTTTGTGGTTCATCCGCGCGCCACGGTGCAGCAGGCAATTCCCGTATCTGCATGAACCAGAATTGCCTGCGTGAAGTATTTCCGCGTGTTGACCCGGCGATCATCGTGCTGGTTAGCGACGGCCAGCGCTGTTTATTGGGGCGGCAAAAAAGCTGGCCCGAGGGCCGCTACTCTACGATTGCAGGTTTCGTCGAACCCGGCGAAAGTCTGGAGGACGCTGTACGCCGGGAAACTTACGAAGAAACCAATATCCATGTCGGCGAAGTTCGTTACCACAGCTCGCAACCTTGGCCGTTCCCCTCCTCCTTGATGCTTGGATTTGTCGCCATGGCAGAGTCCTCGGACATCGCGCTGAACGATGGCGAGCTCGAAGATGCCCAGTGGTTTTCGCGCAAGGAGTTGCGCTCCGGATTTCCAAAATTGCCGTTCAGGATTTCGATTGCGCGACGGCTGATTGACGATTGGCTCGGCGAGGGCGAATAGCATGTGCCTGATCGTGGTCGCATTCGAGAGTGCTGCCGAGTATCCGCTGCTGGTTGCCGCGAATCGCGATGAGTTCCACGCTCGGCCGTCACATGCGGCCGACTGGTGGGCCGACGATAAGGACATTGTCGGCGGCCGTGACTTGCAGGCCGGCGGTACCTGGCTCGGTTTGCACCGCTCCGGCCGGTTCGCGGCGATCACAAATTATCGCGACGCGGCGCCGAGTCGCCGCGGCAAGCGCTCGCGCGGATTGCTGGTCAAGGAATTTCTGCAGGGCAGTGTTGCGCCGTCGGATTACCTGCGGTCCGTCGATGGCGAGGCTTATGCCGGGTTCAACCTGCTGGTTTCGGATGGACAGACGCTGGCCAGTCTCTCGAATCGCAGTGGGCCGCCATGCGAACTCGCGGCCGGAGTGTACGGCTTGAGCAACGCAACGCTGGATACTCCCTGGGAAAAGGTTGAGCGTAGCAAGCGCACCCTGAACGCAATCATCGCTGGCAACGCGGTCAACGAAACCACGCTGCTGCGACTGCTCGCGGATCGCGACAAGGGTCCGGCCCACGAAGTCACATCCGAACACCTGCCGTTCGCGACGGCGCACGCGATTACGGCGCCGTTTATTGTGTTGCCCGAATATGGCACGCGCTGTTCGACAATCGTGATGGTCGATCGAAAAGGTCGCTGGTCACTGACCGAGCGGCGATTCGGACAGGCTGGCGATACCACCGGTGAATCACGATTCTCATTCGACCGCGTAGATCGACAGTAGCCAGCGTCGAATGTCGCCGATCTCTTCCAGGCATACCGAATGTGCCATCGGATAATCGTGCCATTCGACCTTGAATCCATTTGCGATTAGCAGCTTCGCCGAATCGCGGCCCAGCGCCATGGGCAACATCGGGTCAAGACTGCCGTGCGCCATGAAAACCGGCACATCCCTGTGGCCACCATCCGAGGCCTCGACCACTTCACGCTGAAAAGACGCGCTGATCGGCAAATAAGACGACAACGCCATGATTCCGGCAAGCCGCACCTTGCAGCGCAGGCCGGCGTGCAACGCAATCGCACCGCCCTGCGAAAAACCGGCAACCACGATCCGGTGCGCCGCAATTCCGCGTTGTATTTCGCGTGCAATCAGTTCGTCGAGAATCGCAGCACTGGCACGGATGCCGTCGTCGTCGCTGGGCCCGCCACGTTCCAGACTAAGTATGTCGTACCAGGCACGCATGGACATGCCGCCGTTGATTGTCACAGGCCGCAGCGGCGCATGCGGAAACACGAATCGCAAACTGAGGTCAGCCGGCAGCCTTAGTTCGGCAACAATCGGCTCGAAATCGTGGCCGTCGGCGCCGAGGCCGTGCAACCAGATCACGCTGCCCAACGGTGAGCCTTTGCCATGTACGACTTCGACGGTCTCGATTGCTGCCATTAGCCTGTCCCCGATTTCTGCAGCGGCGCAGTGTAACCCGAAAGACTGCTTGACACGGTATGCGCATGATGCTACTTCTATGCGCATATTTATGCGGATCCTTTTTCATCCTTGTCATGCCGAATTCCACCCGGGAACAAATGCAACGGCGCAACGTGCTGCGCGAACTACTGCAGCGCGGGCCTGCCAGCACCCAGAAAACGCTGGTCCAGGCCCTGAGCGCCAGGGGTCTGCACGCTACCCAGTCCAGCGTTAGCCGCGACCTGCACGAGCTTGGCGCCATCAAGACGGGCCAGGGTTATCGCCTGCCCGAGCCGACGGACTCGCAGGACGAGATGAATAAAGTAGCGGAGTTTTTGCGCGAGATCCTGCCAGCCGGTCCGCATCTCACTGTCATCCGCACCGCCATAGGTGCGGCACAACGCGTCGCCCTCGCACTTGATCGCTGCGACTGGCCAGAAATGGTCGGCAGTATCGGCGGGGACGACACTGTATTTGTGGCTACCGACTCGGCCGCCGCACAAAAACTTCTGATTGCAAAAATCGAGCGCACGCGCCACTAGCCGTGTGCGCCCGGAGACCTTCCATGTCTGAAGATATGTCGCCAATTATTCTTGCGTTTTCCGGTGGCCTTGACACGTCGTTCTGCGTGCCGTGGTTGAAGGAAAATTATGGTCGCGATGTCATCACTGCGACGGTTGACACCGGCGGTATAGACGCCAAGGCAGCTGCTGCTCTCGAGGAGCGTGCGCTGGCGCTTGGCGCAATCGAACACGTGCTGATCGACAGCAAGGCGGATTTTTTCGACACAGTTATTCGATTTCTGATTGCCGGCAACGTGCTTCGTGGCCAGGCTTACCCTTTGTGCGTCGGCGCGGAACGTGGTTTGCAGGCGTCGCGGTTGGCAAAGCTCGCCATCGAGCGGAACGCGACCACGGTGGCGCACGGCTGCACCGCCGCTGGCAATGACCAGGTACGTTTCGAAGTCGCGTTGCGCACCCTGCATCCCGGTCTCGAAGTCCTCGCACCGGTACGCGATAACAACTGGCGTCGCGAGCAGCAGCTGCAATACCTGCAACAGCATGCGTTGCCCTTGCCTGCGCAAGGGTCTGCCTATTCCATCAATCGCGGTCTCTGGGGCATTACTATCGGTGGCAGGGAAACGCTCACCTCAGCACAATCGCTGCCAGAATCTGCCTGGGTGTTGTCGCCGCAGGCGTTTTCCAATCCTCTGGCAATGTCAGAACACACGCTCGAATTTGTGGCCGGCATTCCGCACGCCCTCGACGGTGAAGTCCTGGCGCCGGTTGCACTGATCGAAAAACTCGAGCAGCTCGCTGGTGCCTACGGCGTCGGCCGCGGTATTCACCTTGGCGATACCGTGCTTGGCACCAAGGGCCGCGTCGCATTTGAAGCGCCAGCAGCCATTACGCTGATCAGCGCGCATCGTGAACTTGAGAAACTCGTGCTCAGTGCGCAGCAGGCGCGGGTCAAGGACTCGCTCGCTGCTGTGTATGGCGACCTGGTACATGAAGGCAAGCAGCTGGATCTGGTGTGCACGGATATCGAGGCATTTCTCGCCGCATCACAGCGCCGAGTCAGTGGCACTGTCAGCTTCTCGCTACGGCCGGGCAACCTGTTCATCACGGGCACGAAATCCGATTACTCCTTGCTGGCTGCGACCAAAGGCGTGTACGGCGAATCGGCCGGCGAGTGGTCGGCGGCCGACTCGCTCGGATACGCCCGTATCCTCGCGCTGCCCGGCATTCTGCAAACGCGGGCGGGTCAGGTATGAAAAGCGTTCTCGCGGACAAGATCGCTTCGGTCGCGCAGCACAGCGAACTCAGCCACGAGCTGCGCCTGTCCAACGACATTCCTTGTGAAGAAGGAGTTCTTGTTGCCGTTCGCGTCCTGAATAACAAAACGCGGTACAACCAGCTCGAACTGACCTCAGGACGCATGGCAACTGTGAAACAGGGCGATGTGGTCGTCGGTGCGCTCGGACATCGCAAGGCCTTACGAGGCTACTCGGGACACTTACCCGCATCGTTGCAGCCCGGTGACCTGGTGCAATTACTGAATATTGGTGGCGTGCTCGGTCTCTGTGATTCGGCAAACCCGGATGTTGGTCCGCCGTTTGACTGCGAGGTGCTCGGCACAGTGTTGCACTTTCCCTACCTGGGCGAACGCATCGGTGTCCCGGCTCGAGCCGGTCGACAAGCCCTCGACCAGAATGCGCTGCTGGACACCAAAGGCGTACCCGTGATCGCGCTGGCGGGCACCTGCATGGACTCCGGCAAGACGGCGGCCGCCTGTGCCATCGTTGGCAGACTCCGGCACCTTGGACTTGATGTCGCAGCCTGCAAGGCCACCGGTGTGGCGTTACGGCGCGACATCCTGACGATGCAGGATGCCGGCGCCAGCGCGACCATGATTTTCTCGGACTTCGGCATCGTCACCACCACCGCTGCCAACGGTCCGGCGCTGACGAGAACCTTGCTAAGCAGTCTCGCAAATTCCAGGCCTGACGTCATCGTGCTGGAACTGGGCGACGGCCTGCTCGGCGCCTACGGTGTTGAGGCAATTCTCACCGATAAGGCCATTCGCGACGCGCTGACAGCGGTGGTGTTATGTGCGAATGACCCGGTCTCGGCCTGGGGCGGTGCGAAAATCCTTCGCGAGCAATTTGGCATTGAACCGGCCGTTGTCACCGGACCCGCCACAGATAACGCCGTGGGTGTGGACCAGATTCGCGAGCGCATGGCGTTGCAGGGAATCAATGCCCTGACCAACGGCGTGGCGCTCGGCGACCTGGTGGCCAGGCTGCTCGGCAAGCAGGTTGCAGCATGAGCGGCAGTATTCAGGCGATCGTCCTGGGTGCGACCGGCTACGTCGGTGGCGAGCTGTTGCGTCTGCTTGCCGCGCATCCGGAATTTGAGCTTGCCGCCGCCGTCAGCGACCGCTGTGATGGCGAGCAGATCGCCGCCACATTTCCGCATCTTGCAAGCGCGTGTGTCGCGCAACATTTTATTGCTCACGAGCATTGCCTTTCGAACATCGACCATGGTGCGAAGCTCGCGCTATTTTCGGCAGCACCGCATGGCGCTTCGGCTGCGTTGATTGCACGCACACTGGCTGCGGCGGAGAAAAAAAACCTGCAGGTGCACGTGGTCGACTCATCTGCTGATTTTCGCTACGCACGGCAGTCGGACTACGAGGCTGTCTATGGCGGTACGCACGGCGCAGCCGATCTGTTGCCGCAGTTTTACTCGGCGGTACCCGAACACGCGCATGATGTGAGCGCACCACATATCGGCCACCCGGGTTGCTTTGCAACTGCCATCCTGCTGGCAGCCGTGCCGCTGCTTCGATCCGGCCTGACTGATGCTGAAATTTTCGTCTCCGCCACTACCGGCAGTACGGGCTCGGGCAGGAGTCCACAGGAAGGTACGCATCATCCCGAACGACACAGCAACATGTACGCCTACAAGCCGCTCGCTCACCGGCATGCGCCTGAAATTTCGCGGCTCGCTGCGCAAGCCAGTGGCCGCGAGAACAGGGTGCATTTTGTGCCGCATTCAGGGCCGTTTGCACGCGGCATTTACGCCACCGTGCAGGCAAAAACGCCGCAAACTGTCACGTTGCAGCAGCTGCGGGATGCGTTCAGCGCTGCCTATGCAAGCGCGCCGTTTGTGCAACTGGTTGATGCAACCCCGCGGTTGAAAAACGTCGTCGCAAGCAACTATTGCCACATCGGCCTGGCAGCAGGCGATGACGCCGTCGTGGTTATGAGTGCGATCGACAATCTCGTCAAAGGTGCAGCCGGAGGCGCTGTGCAATGGATGAACCGCCTCTGGCAGCTGCCGGAGACCAGCGGCCTGATGACCGCGGCGCCGGGATGGATATGAGCCTGGCAGCATCAGATCCACGCACGCGCGAGTCCGCCACGACCTTGAGCGTCTACGGCCAATTGCCTTTTGTGCCCGTCTCGGGCAGTGGTTGCGACATCGTTACCGAGGATCAGCGGCGCATTCTGGATCTTTATGGCGGCCATGCGGTTGCCGCGCTGGGCTATGGTGATCCGCGCCTGGTCAAAGCGATCGGCGCGCAGGCGCAATTGCTGTTGTTCCAAAGCAATGCGGTTGCACTCGAAGTGCGGGCCAAGGCTGCCGAGACTTTGCTTGGCGTCGCGCCCGCCAATCTGCGCCGCGTGTTTTTTGTCAATTCCGGCGCCGAGGCGAATGAGAACGCGCTACGCATGGCCTGCGTCGCGACCGCGCGCCGCAAGGTACTGGCGATTACGCACGGTTTCCATGGCCGCACCGCGGCGGCGGCGGCGGTAACCTGGAGTGCCGATAAATGGTACGGTTTTCCGCAAAAACCCTTTGCTGTCGAATTCATTCCACGTGACGACTGCGACAGCGCAAAAGCGATGATTTCCGACCAGGTCGCCGCGGTGATTGTCGAACCCGTGCAGGGACTCGCCGGCGCCTATGACCTGTCTGCCGAATTTCTGGGCACATTGCGCAAGCAGTGCACCTTGCATGGAGCGCTGTTGATCGCCGACGAAGTGCAGTCCGGCATTGGCCGCTGCGGGCACTTTTTTGCGGTGCAGGCGTACGGCATTGAGCCGGACATTATCACGGCCGCCAAGGCTCTCGGGGGCGGCATTCCCTGCGGTGCGGTGCTGTGCGGCAACGAACTGGCGGCGCGCTTCGGTCCCGGCGATCTCGGCACGACGTTCGGCGGCGGACCGATTGCGGCTGCCGCAATTGTAGCGGTGATCGACGCAATTCGGCACGACCGGTTGCTGGACAATGTCCGCGCACGTGAGATCCAGATCCGCGAACAGTGTGTCGTCGGCCCGGTACGCAAGATTCAGGGCATGGGACTGTTGCTCGGCCTGGTCTGCGACCGTCCCGCGGTTGAAGTTCGCAATGCGCTGCTTGAGCACGACATATTTGCCGGTATCAGCGCGGACCCGCAGGTGCTGCGCATTCTCGCGCCACTGATACTTGAACCCAGGCACGTCGATCGTCTCGCCGAGGCACTGCTGTCGCTGGCGCCAGCTACCTGTTAACAAGCAAAGAGAGAGTGAATGAAAATATTCAATGATCTGGCCGACTTCGGCAACGAGGAAATCAAGGCACTATTGCATCTTGCCAAACGGCTGGACCAGCACCCGGAGCCCACGGCATTGCGCGGCAAGGTCCTTTCCCTGCTGTTCATGAGCCCGTCGCTGCGCACCTTGGCCTCGTTTCAGGCCGCAATGATCCGGCTCGGCGGGGGTTCGTTCGTGATCTCGCCGGACATGTCCATTCACGGACTCGAAACGCGTCCGGGCATCGTCATGGATGGCGCCGCCGCCGAGCACATTCGCGAGGCCGTACCGGTGATTGCGTCGTATGGCGACGCGATAGGTATTCGGGCATTCGCCGAGCGTAAGAGTCTTGCCGCCGATATGGCCGAGACCGATTTCATGGCAATGACGGACCTGATCGACACTCCCTGGATCAATATGGAATCAGCCATGAATCACCCTTGCCAGAATCTGGCGGACTGGAAGACGCTTGACGACTTGCAGGTGCCGGTCAATGGCGGCAAGTTCGTGCTCAGCTGGGCGTACCACCCCAAGGCCCTGCCGCTGGCAGTACCCGCCTCGACCCTGTACATGGCTGCAAGGCGTGGCATGGACGTTACCGTGCTGCGGCCGGACGGATTCGCGCTTCCCGAGGCAATCATGGACAAGGCGCGCAAGGCGGCGGCTGCAAACGGCGGCTCCGTGCAAGAGTCGACCGATCGGGTCGAGGCCATGCAGGACGCGCATATTATTTATGCAAAATCCTGGTCGTCAACGAGCGCCTACGGCGACAAGCTCGGCGATCTCGCCCTGCGCCGGGAACTCGAGCACTGGTGTGTGGATGAACCCTGGTTTGAGAACGCACGCGCGGACTGTCGCTTCATGCATTGCCTGCCGGTACGGCGTGGCGTGGTGGTCAGCGAACCGGTGCTGGACGGTCCCCGCAGTGTCGTGATACACGAGGCGCGCAATCGAATGCTGGCGCAGATGGCAGTGCTTTACCAGATGCTTGGAGCAGGCGCATGACCGCCAACAAAGACCGCGCGATAATTGTCTCTGCGCTGAAACATGCTGCACCCTACATTCGCTTGTTCAAGGGCAAGGTTTTTGTCCTCAAGGTGGGCGGCGAAGTGTTCGCCGAGCCGTTGTTGACTACTGCGCTGATGGAGCAGGTTGGCCTGCTGCACCAGGTTGGCATCCACGTGGTCCTGATACACGGCGGTGGACCGCAATCAACCCAACTCGCGACTGCGCTGGGGCTGGACACGACTTTTATCGACGGGCGACGCGTCACCGACAGTGCATCGGTCGAGGTAGCGACCATGGTTCTGAACGGCCAGATCAACACGCGCATACTCGCGTCCTGTCGCGACTTGCAGATTCCAGCGATCGGCATCAGCGGCATTGATGCGGGCCTGATCCGCGCGCGGCGCCGCCAGCCCGTCGTGCGAAAAGGCAAAGACACCGTCGACTACGGTTTTGTCGGTGATATTGACGCGGTTGACGCAGGCATCCTGCGCAAGCAGCTCGACAGTGGCTTCATGCCCGTCGTCAGCCCGCTTTCCTGCGATGAGTCCGGCCAGGTCCTGAATATCAACGCCGATACGGTCGCTGCCGCCATCGCCGCCGAACTGAAGGCCGAGAAACTGATACTGGCAACCGGCGCGCCCGGCATACTCGAAGATGTCAATGATCCCTCGTCACTGATCAGTTACATCGATCGTGCTGCACTTACCAAACTCAAGCAGGACGGCAAGCTCGCTGACGGCATGTTGCCAAAAGCAGCAGCGATTGATGCCGCGCTGGCGAACGGTGTCAGCCGGGTGCACGTTATTTCCTACAAGCTTCCGGACAGTTTGCTGCTCGAAGTATTTACCAACGAAGGCACCGGCACGCTGGTCGTGAATGACATTTCCGCGCTATCGCCGGCTGAACAGGGTGCTGCCAGTTGAGCCGGCTCTGGGACAAAGGCCTGCCACTGGATGCGAGGATCTTGCGCTACACCGCGGGCGAAGATCATATGCTCGACGCGCGTCTGGTGCATTACGATGTCCTGGGTTCGATTGCGCACGTCGAAATGCTGGCGGCGACTGGCCTGATCAATGGCGTCGACAGCGCTTCAATTTGTGCTGGCCTCAGGCGGCTTGACGCTGATTTCGCGGCAGGCAAGTGGTCAATCCGCATCGAGGATGAAGACGCGCACACGGCGCTGGAATCACGCCTGGTCGAGAATATCGGTTCGGCCGGAGCGCGTATGCACCTCGGGCGTTCGCGCAATGACCAGGTGCTGACCGCCTTGCGACTGTACTTGCGCGATGTCGCAACAGACTTGACGCAACGAGTCGAAGCCTTGCGTGCATCACTGCGTGGCGTCGCTGAACGCCAAGGCACGATTCCACTGCCCGGCTACACGCACATGCAACAGGCCATGCCGTCATCGGTGGCACTCTGGTGTGGTGGTTTCGATGAAGCCTTCGTCGATATTGTTGCCGGTCTGCAGTCCGTGCGACGGCGTATCAACAAGAACCCGCTCGGCAGTGCGGCCGGCTACGGTACGCCGGGCCTGCCTATCGATCGCAACCTGACCGCGCAGAAACTCGGCTTTGACGTCACGCAACAGCCTGTAACCGCTGTACAGTTGTCACGCGGCAAGGCGGAATCAGCTCTGTTATTCGAGATCACCTTGCTGGTACAGGACCTCGGTCGCATGGCATCAGACCTGTTGCTCTTTTACACACAGGAATTCAGCTACATTGCATTGCCAGCGGAGGTTACGACCGGCTCGTCCATCATGCCGCAGAAACGCAATCCGGACGTGCTCGAGCTTATTCGTGCTGCGGCTGCCACGACGCAAGCCTGTCTTGATGAATCGTTGCTGATCACCGCGAAATTGCCATCCGGCTACCAGCGCGACCTGCAGCGGCTGAAAGCGCCCCTGTTTCGCGGCATTGATCTTGGCATTGAAAGTGTCGACATCATGGCCTATGTACTCGACGGTATGCGATTCATTGCCGAGAACATCCGCCTCGACCCGGGAATTTACGCCGCAGAAGAGGCCAATCGTATTGTTCGTGAAGAAGGCATACCGTTTCGCGACGCCTATCGGCGCATTGCTGAGCGTTTCGTGAAATAGATCTGCACAATACGTCCCGCTTCTCTTTATAATCGGGCCATCTACGCAAAGGTTGCCAGTCATGAAAAATCCTGTACGTAATTCCACGGCATTGCTGCTGACCATGTTCCTGCTCGGTTGCGGTCAAAGCGGTCCACTGTACGTTTCCGGTAATCCGAGTTCTGTTGTGCAACCGGTTAGCGATCAAACGGCCACTGAGGACGAAGACAAGGAAGAAGCTGCAGAATCCGACCCTCAGTAAGCCCCGCTATGCCGGGCGCAGATCTGATCCTGATTGACGGCTCGTCCTATCTGTATCGGGCGTTTCACGCCCTGCCTAAACTCACGAACTCGAAGGGCGAGCCGACAGGCGCCCTGCACGGCGTATTAAACATGATCAACAAGCTGGTTCGCGAACAACCAGCTACACATATCGCCGTGGTTTTCGACGCGCCTGGCAAGACCTTTCGTGATGAATTCTTTGCCGACTACAAGGCTACCCGGCCGCCAATGCCGGACGAGCTGCGCGCGCAGCTTGAGCCGATTCTGGATGCTGTAAAAGCGATGGGACTGCCTTTGCTGCAGATCGCCGGTGTCGAGGCAGACGATGTCATTGGAACTCTTTGCAAACGTGCCGCGGATGCCGGTCTCGATGTGCTGGTGTCAACCGGCGACAAGGATATGGCGCAGCTCGTCAATGACCGCGTCACGCTGGTCAATACAATGACCGACAGCGTGTTGGACCGCGACGCAGTGAAAGCAAAGTTCGACGTGTTCCCGGAGCAGATTATTGATTACCTCGCGCTGGTCGGTGACAGCTCGGACAATATTCCGGGCGTTCCGAAGGTGGGCGCCAAAACTGCGGCGAAATGGCTCAACCAGTTTGGCACTGCCGAGGGCATCGTCGAGCACTCCGACGAGATTAGCGGCAAGGTCGGCGACAGTCTGCGCGAAAATATTGACCAGCTACGGCTGTCGCAGCAGCTTGCGACAATCAAGCTCGACGTCGAACTGCCGTTTGCCATTGATGATTTGCAACCAGCGACAGCCGATGTTCGGAAGCTGAAAAGTGTGTACACGCGTTTCGAGTTACGCACATTGTTGCGCCAGCTCGATGACTTGCCGGCCGCTGCTGAGACAGGGCAGTCCGCTCCTGCGGCTACCGGTGAAAATCATTATGAAACGGTACTCGACTGGGCAAGCTTTGATCGATGGCTGCAGAAAGTGCGAAATGCCGAACTGGTTGCCGTCGATACCGAGACCACGAGCCTCGACTACATGGCGGCCGAGGTGGTTGGCATATCACTGGCCGTACACGCGGGCGAGGCGGCGTACATTCCGGTGGGCCACGACTACCCGGGTGCACCGGACCAATTGCCGCGCACTGAAGTACTTGAAAAATTTAGAACTTTTTTCGAAGACCCGCAGGCCAGCAAAGTCGGCCATCACCTAAAGTACGACGCACACGTGCTCGCCAGGCATGGCATCCGGCTCGCCGGCATGCGCTTTGATTCCATGCTCGAGTCCTATGTGCTCAACAGCGTTGCGACGCGTCACGACATGGATTCGGTTGCGCGCCTGTACCTGGATCGAGACACCATTCATTACGAGGACGTTGCCGGCAAAGGCGCAAAACAACTGAGCTTCAACCAGATCGATCTGGAGACGGCGGCACCGTATGCGGCCGAGGACGCCGATGTCACCTTGCAGCTGCACCAAACCCTGATCGCGAAACTCAAGGCGACCGGGTCGCTATTGCGCGTGTACGAAGACATCGAGCAGCCATTGGTACCGGTGCTTTGGCAGATGGAGGAAACCGGCGTGCTGATTGATCGCAAGATGCTGGCCGCACAAAGCACGGAACTGGCAAAAAAAATGCAGGCACTCGAGACCGAGGCTCACACACTCGCCGGCGGTCCCTTCAATCTGGGTTCACCCAAACAACTGCAGGAAATACTGTTCGAAAAGCTCGGCCTGCCGGTGCTTCGCAAAACTCCGAAAGGACAGCCTTCCACTGCGGAAGATGTGCTGATCGAACTGGCCGACGAGTACGAGCTACCGCGAGTGATCATGGACTACCGCAGTGTCAGTAAACTCAAAAGCACCTATACCGACAAGTTGCCGCTACAGATAGCGCCGAGCACCGGTCGGGTGCATACCTCCTATCACCAGGCGATTGCCGCCACCGGACGATTGTCATCCACCGACCCGAACCTGCAAAACATTCCGATTCGCTCACCGGAAGGTCGCCGCATTCGCCAGGCATTTATCGCACCGCCGGGCTATTTGTTGCTCGCCGCTGACTATTCGCAGATCGAATTGCGCATCATGGCACACCTGTCTGGTGATGCAGGACTGTGCAAGGCGTTTGCCGCCGATTTGGACGTTCACCAGGCGACCGCCGCTGAAGTGTTCGAACTGCCGCTCGAAGATGTCACCGCGGAGCAGCGCCGCTCGGCGAAGGCAATCAATTTTGGCCTGATGTACGGCATGTCTGCTTTTGGCCTGGCCAAACAGCTCGGGATCGCGCGCGGCCAGGCACAGGAGTACGTCAACCTGTATTTCGATCGCTACCCCGGGATCAAGGCATTTATGGAAGCCATTCGTGAGCAGGCCCGCGTTGAGGGTTTTGTCGAAACTGTTTTCGGCCGCCGCCTGTACCTGCCCGATATCAATTCACGCAATGCAAATTTGCGCCAGTACGCGGAACGCACAGCGATCAATGCGCCCATGCAGGGCACCGCCGCGGACATCATCAAGCGCGCAATGATCTCAGTGCACGACTGGCTGCTCGCGGCGAGGCCCGACGGCCGCATGATTATGCAGGTACACGACGAACTTGTATTTGAGGTCGCCAGCGACCAGGTCGACGCCTTTCAGGACCAGGTCCGCAAGATCATGTGTGCCGCAGCGGAACTCGCAGTACCGCTCAGGGTCGACGTCGGCCGCGGCCTCAACTGGGACGAAGCGCACTAGCTACAGACGAATTGTGGCAGGCGGCCTGCCACAACCTGGCCGAAAAGCGCCTGCTGCGTCTTCCTAAAATTGCATATAAATCCAAGATTTACGTATTGCGAGGAACTTTAGAGTCAGTCCAGACTCTATGTTCTCTGAGTGCACTTTGTCACTTCACCCGTTTACCTCCCTAAACGAGTGCGCGACCAGGTAACCCCAAAGCTGGTTGCTTTTTACTGCCCCGGGCACCTCGTGTCCCGGGGCCTTTTTTATGCAGGTCGCGGAGTGCGCAGGAAGTCTTCGAGCTTTTGCCGGGCCTGGTCCTCGCCCAGTCGGCTGGTTGCCGAGAATGCCTGCACCGTCGCCCTGCCCGCCAGCTCTCGCTGCACTTCGAACACTGCAGCGGCTGCCGGTCCGCGTTTGAGCTTGTCCGCCTTGGTCAGCAGCACATGCACGGGTACCTGCACGTCCGCAGCGAATTGCAGCATCGCCCGATCATAGTCCGTGAGACGTCGACGCATGTCCGCCACCAGCAACAGGCCCGACAGGCTTTGGCGAATCTGAAAATAACCGGACAACAACTCGCCCCAATGCTCGCGCATCGAATCGGCGACGCGCGCGAAACCGTAGCCTGGCAAATCGACCAGCCTTTGCCCGTCGCTGAGCTTGAAAAAGTTAACCAGCTGCGTCCGACCCGGCGTCTTGCTGGTACGCGCAAATTGACGCCGGTTGACAATAATATTGATGGCGCTGGATTTACCCGCATTGGAACGACCGGCGACGGCGACCTCCGAACCTGAATCCACTGGAAACTGATCCAGAGCGTTCGCGCTCTTGATAAATGCGGCATTCGGGTACTGCGACATGGGTTACGCCCGGAGATTGTCGTGTATAATTTGGCCCCAGAGTCTGAGCGCTTCGGGCTTATGCGGCAAGGCTTCGAGCGCTTCGCAGTCCGTCGCCCCCCGATGATAGCGGGGCATAATCAAAACCTGTGAGCGGTGGTCTTGGCCATCGCGAGGATGTAGCGGTTAAGTGAATATGAAAACCAGTATCAATACTTTATGCGCCGTTGCCGTCCTGGCACTGGCGTCCCTGCCTGTCAGCGCCGACAGTCTTGTTGACGGTTCGGCTGAAGCGGGCAAGGCCAAGTCGATTACCTGTTCCGCCTGTCATGGCACGGCCGGCAACAGCGCCAACCCCATGTGGCCGAACCTTGCAGGCCAGAACGCTCCCTACATCGTTGCCCAGCTGAAAGCATTTCAGCCTGGCGCGGACGGCAAGGCCACTCGCAGCGACCCGCTGATGACCAGCATGGCAATGCCATTATCGGACCAGGATATTCGTGACCTCGCCGTTTATTTTGAGAGTCTGCCTGCCGCCGTGAATTCGGTCGCCGATGAGCAAATGCTGGCACGCGCCGAAGCTCTTTATCGCGGCGGTAACGAGCAGACCAAAGTACCCGCGTGCCTTGCCTGCCATGGCCCAACCGGACGCGGCAACCCGGCTGCAACTTATCCAATGCTGAGTGGTCAACATGCCACATACACTGCCAAGCAATTGCGTGACTATGCGGCTGAGTCGAGAACCTCGGACGGCAAGACCAAGATCATGCGCGACATTGCGGGACGTATGAGCAAGGAAGAGATTACGGCCATTTCCTCCTACATACAGGGTTTGAAATAGATGAAAAAGTTTTTATGCATGGGCGCTGCGTTGTTATTGCTGGCAGCCTGCGGCAGTGACGACCCGGCTGCACCAACCGATGCTGCAGAGGCAGTAATCGAAGACACCGCGCAGGAGCCCGCGGCAGATGTCGCCGAGACTCCTGGCGAAGCGGAAACCAGCGACGAAGTACTTGAAGTCGTCGAAGAATCTGCGGCGGAACCGGAATCAGGCGAGCAGCAAATCGTTTTGGCCCAGAGGGAGGCGGTTGAGCCAGCGCCGCCGGCACGGGAATGGAAGTACAAGGAAAATCAACACTATTTCCGGCTCGTGCCAACCCAACCTACCGTTGGTGGTGCTGACAAGATCGAGGTTGCAGAGTTTTTCTGGTACGGCTGCCCGCATTGTTTTGACTTCGAAAAATTTATCAATCCCTGGGCTGCCGACAAACCGGCAAACGTTAGTTTTGTACGTGTCCCTGCGATGTGGAATGCGGGACTGAAAATGCATGCTCAGTTGTACTACACCGAGGAAGTCCTGGGCAGGAATGGTGTAATTAAGGATCCGGCTGCTTTTCATGAAGCGGTGTTCAATGAGTATCATCGTCGTGGAAATCGGCTCGGCTCAGAAGCATCCATACAAGCGCTGTTCGCACGGTTCGATGTCAGTGCAGATGACTTTCAGCGCGCCTGGAAGTCATTTGAGGTCAGCCAGAAGTTGCGCGTCGCCGAAGACCTGGCGCGCCGCTATGGGATCCAGAACGTACCAACCGTGGTTGTCAACGGTAAATACCGTACCGGTGGCGCCGAAGCGGGCAGCTACCCGAACCTGATCGAGGTAATCAACGAACTGATTGCACGTGAAGGTGCTCGCTAGCCGTTGTCTTCAGCGACGATTTTCAGCTCACCACTGTCGGTCTCGCGCCAGTAAAGGCGTTTCGTAATGGCAAGCAAATGGCCGTCCGCGGCCATTTTTTGCTGAAATCGGCTGATATATAGGCCTGGCTCGTCCGGATCCTTGAGCAACATGACTTCATCGACGGCGAAGTCCGAAAGCTGCCGATTGCCGGCCGACTGCAGGCGATACACCGACCACTCAGAGCGGCTCATGCCGCGGTAGTTGAAATCGTCCGCGTACAATCCCAGGAACCTGTGCCAGTCACCGGCGCGATAGCTCTCCACCCAGGACTGCAGGGCAGCGAGTAATTGTTCGCGCATGCGCGCCAGCTCCGCATGACTTGTGAGGCCAAGACCGCGAGTGACAATAACCGGCGTTTGCGTCGGCACAAGATAGCGCCGCAATACCAGCAGGGACTCGTTGTCCAGCGCGATGCAGCCATCGGTATCACGTTCCGGCCGCGGCCAGGTGTTTGGCGCCACGCCGTGTATCCAGATGCCGTAGCCGCTCCTGTTATTGAGCGTATCCCAGGCATTCGGGTAGTCCAGCGGGAACGCGACCGGGCCGTATTTTTCATGCAGCGTGCGGGTATCAAGTTCCTCGGCAACAAAATAGACACCAAGTGGTGTTCTGCGATCCCCTGCATTTTGCTTGCCAACGCCATCCTGGCCGACCGACATGCGCTGCTGGTCGGCCGGCACCAGCCCGCTATCGCTGGCCGTATAGCGGTATAAAGTCGCTGTATCGGTCTCCGCGATCAGCACCGTTTGTACGCTCGGCGGCAGCAATAGTACGTATGCCGGAACGGCAGCTTCCTGCGCCGCGATGACACACGGCAAAAGCACAATCCAGTAGAGTAAGCGGCGCAACATGGATCGATAATACAGCTGCCCGGAATCCGTCTCCATGCTATGTTGTTGCGCATCAATCCTGTATTTCCGGTGACCCACCGTGTCCATGACCATAGCCAGATCGACGCTTGCGTTCCTACTCATGCCGTTGCTCGCGTTCGGCGCTGAACGGGAAGATTCGGTTTTCGAAAAACTCGCCACAGATTTTATTGGCGATCTGGCAGTGTTTTCACCGGTTTCTGCCACGCTCACCGGGGATCATAGCGCTGATGACCAGCTGGACCAGGTCGATACTGCGGCGCGCGAAAGAACGCTGGCGCGCTATGTCGAACATCGCAGCGCACTTGCGGCTATCGATCGTGACGAGTTGTCGCGTGCGAACCAGGTTGATGCCGAGCTGCTGCGTAATGAACTTGATTCACGGATCTGGGCGATCGAGACTTTGCGGGAATGGGCATGGAACCCACTCTACTATGTCAACGTTTCTGGCAATGCCATTTATGGACTCGTTGCTCGTGACTTTGCGCCGCTAGAAACACGACTTGCCAATGCAGCTGCGAGAATGGAACAACTGCCGCAATTCCTGTCGCAGGCTCGCAGCTCTATTGAACCTGCACGTGTACCAAAAATTCACGCTGAAACTGCCGTGCAGCAGAACCAGGGGCTGATCTCGATTATTGACTCGATGATCGCGCCACAGATGGCTGCAGTTTCGGCCACGACTCGCACGCGTCTTAACAGCGCGATAGAAATTGCCAAGGATGCGATTGCGCTGCACCAGAACTGGCTGGAACAGGAGTTACTGCCACAGGCCGCCGGCGACTTCCGGGTCGGTGCGGAACTTTATGACAAGAAGCTTGCATTTGCACTCGATTCGCCGCTCGGACGCCGCGACATAAAAACGCGCGCTGAAAGTGAATACGAAGCAGTACGCGGCCAGATGTATGAGATAGCGAAGGAGGTGTACCTGCGTGCACATCCGTTTACATCATTTCCCGATTCACCTGATGAACCATACAAGCAGGTGATAATTCGCGCCGCGCTGGAGCAGGCTTACCAACAATTGCCGCCACCTGATGGAATCGTTGAGATCGCAAAGCAGCAATTGCAGCAAGCTACCGACTTCGTGATCGAAAAAAATATTGTCACGATGCCGGATGATCCGGTCGAGATCATTATCATGCCGGAGTTTCAACGTGGTGTATCGGTCGCCTATCTCGATGCCCCCGGACCGCTGGACCAGGGTCAGGCCGCATTCTATGCAGTGGCGCCCTTGCCGGGCGACTGGACTGAGACACAGGTCAATTCATTCCTGCGCGAATACAACCTGTATTCCATCCAGGACCTGACGATTCATGAAGGTGTTCCCGGCCATTACCTGCAGCTGGCTTTGAGCAACCGCTACCCATCGACGTTGCGCGCGGTGCTTGGCTCGGGTCCATTCATTGAGGGCTGGGCCGTGTACGCAGAACGCGTCATGATCGACGAAGGCTACCTCAATCATGATCCACTGATGCGCCTGATCAATCTCAAATGGTATTTGCGTGCTGTAACGAATGCGATCATCGACTCCGCAATTCATGTCGACGGCATGACCCGCGACGCGGCGATGAAGCTAATGATAGAAGGTGGTTTCCAGGAAGAGCGCGAGGCCGCCGGCAAGTGGGTACGCGCCCAGTTAACCGCGGCGCAACTGTCGACCTACTTCGTCGGCTACCAGGAACATATCGAGATGCGTCGCGCTGTGGAAGCGGCCTGGGGCGAGGAATTCACGCTGCGCCGCTACCACGACCAGGCGCTGAGCTATGGCTCGCCACCGGTCAAGTATGTTCGCGCGCTGATACTTGGCGAGCCAATTCCGCGGCACTGACAGCCCGCCAGCAGCATAACCGCGCAAGCGGACCCCAGCTGTCGTAAAATAGGCGGCCCCCAAGCACGACGGAATGAATAGTGCCAACATCTGACAATGTACAGGCGGAGCTGTTGCGAGCTACACAACTGCTAGAGGAAGGTCAGCCACAGCTGGCCGAGCAGCATGCCCGGGCCATCTTGCGGACAGCGCCAGCCAACGACGGCGCGCGCAGGACGCTGGGTGTCGCGCTGTTGCAGCAGGATCGAGCAGCCGAGGCTGTGCAAGAGTTCCAGCAGCTTTTCGATGACAGCAACAGGAATCCGGTCCGGGTCCTGGACCTGGGCCGGGCCCTGAGCCAGGCCGGAGAGCTGGCGCAGGCGGAGCTGCTGCTGCGCGAGGTGCTTGGGAATGTGCCCACCTTGACGCCTGGCTGGTTCTTGCTGGGGGACGTGCTGGTCGAACAACGCAAATTCGCCGAGGCCCGCGACGCGTATTCTGCTGCTGTTGACAACGATCCTTTTCGTGTTCAGATCGATCAGTGCAAGCGCTCAATCAATGAATCCGATTTCGCCAAGGCGGAGCGGATTTTCCGGCACATACTTGAGCAGGACCCGAATCACGTCGAGGCACTGGCGGGCATGGAAGTGCTGGCGATGGCATCCGAAAACTGGCTTGAAGCCGAGCGCCTGTTTGCGCAGATTCGTAACCGAACACGTTACTGGCCCACCCTGCTGCTGGGACTGTCGCAGCTATTCCTGATGACAAATCGCGTGCCGCTGGCGCGCACCACGCTACAGACGCTGGTTGAGGTTCATCCGACATCGTTGCTGGCCTGGAACATGCTGGGTACGGCGAACGAGTTACTGATGCAGCACAGTGAAGCGATTGCTGCATTTCGCCAATCGCTCAGCCTGGAGCCAAACCAGCCGCGCGCCTGCGTCTCAATCGGCAACATCCAGAGAATTATCGGCGATCGCGAGGCAAGCATTAAGACCTTTCTCGACGCCTTGCGCTTTGAAGGCATGAACGGCGAGGCGTACTGGGGCTTGAGCAACCTGAAGACCTTCAAGTTCAACGACCAGCTTGTCGCCCGCATGACGAGGTCACTCGACCGGGACTCGACCAGCCTGCATAACGCAGCACCGATATACTTTGCTCTCGCCAAGGCCAAGGAAGATCGCGGCGATTTTCCGGCCGCGTTCGCTTACTACACCAAGGGCAACCAGATTCACAAGCGCCTGTCTTCATTCAATGCGGCGCTTTACTCGCAGGAGATTGATCGCATCGCGGCGGTTTTTGACGCCGGACTGCTGGCGCTGTCCGGCCGATCAACTGCAGCGCCTGATGCACCGATTTTCATTGTCGGCATGCCGCGATCAGGTTCGACGCTGGTCGAGCAGATTCTCGCTTCGCATTCCAGTGTCGACGCCACAATGGAACTGCCATTCATCGAGCACTACGTCCGCGAGTTGCAGATTCGTGCTGACGACATTGGCACGTATCCGGAGTCAGTGCGCAATTTGCAGCCACAGGAGCTGGATCAATTTGCCGTTCGCTATCTCGAGTCGGCCGCACTGTATCGGCAGCAGGCACCGCGATTTACCGACAAAATGCCGAACAACTTCGTGCACCTGGGGCTAATTCACCTGCTGCTGCCAAAGGCGATATTCATTGACGTGGTGCGCCATCCGCTTGATACCTGCCTGAGCGTATTCAAGCAGCGATTCGCCGCGGGCCAGTCGTTTAGCTATGCGCTCGAAGATCTTGCTGCCTATTACCGGGGTTACCGGCGCCTGATGCGGCACTGGCATGGCGTGCTGCCCGGGCACGTGCATGAGCTGGTCTATGAAAACCTTGTGACCAAACCTGACGTCGAAATACGCAAATTGCTGCAGTTCTGCGGCCTGGACTTCGAGCCAGCCTGTCTCGCTCCGGAAAGCACGGTCAGGGCAATCCGGACGCCGAGTTCGGAGCAGGTTCGGCAGCCAATTTCCGACCGGCAACTCGACTACTGGCGCAATTTCGAGAGCAACCTGGGTACGCTGCAGTCCACGCTGCGCGACGAAATCGCGGAGTTCGAGACATTGTTGCGGTAACCCCTCTATTCTTATAGTTTCGAAACCCTTGTAAGCAAAAAACGAATTGGTGGACAGTCCCATGGGCAACAGCATAAGACAAGTCGTTATCGTCGGTGGCGGTACAGCCGGCTGGATCACGGCGGGAACGATTGCAGCAAAACATCAGTCGGGCAGTGACGAACGTCTCCAGGTCACGCTGATCGAATCAGCCAGTATTGGCACTATCGGTGTTGGCGAGGGCACCTGGCCGACGATGCGTGACACCTTAAGAACAATGGGCATCGCCGAACGGGACTTTATCCGCGAATGCGACGTTTCCTTCAAACAGGGGTCAAAGTTTGTCGGCTGGAAAAATGGTGCGGCCGACGACGTCTACTATCACCCATTCACCTTTCCGCAGGGCTTCCTCGAGGGCAACCTCGCCCCGGCGTGGCATCATGATGATCGTGGCATGGCGTTTGCGGACGCCGTCTGTGCCCAGCCCTATCTTTGCGAGCAGGGTCGCGCGCCCAAGCATTTCGGCACGCCGGATTACGCGGCGCCCGCCAACTATGCCTATCACCTGAATGCCGGTGCTTTTTCATCATTTCTGAAACGGCATTGCGTCGAGAAGCTCGGTGTTCGACATGTAGTTGACGACGTCATCCGTGTGAACGCCGCGGACAACGGTGACATCACCTCGGTGAGTACTGGCGCCAACGACAGCATCCAGGGCGACCTGTTTATTGATTGCACTGGTTTCGCGTCACTATTGCTTGGCGAGCACTTTGGCGTGCGGCACGTGGACAAGAAGGACATCCTGTTTGTCGATACCGCGCTTGCCGTGCAGGTTCCGTATGCGGATGACAACAGCCCGATCGCCTCCGCGACCATAGCCACGGCCCAGCAGGCCGGGTGGATTTGGGACATCGGATTGTCCACGCGGCGGGGTGTCGGGCATGTTTATTCCAGCCGGCATTCGAGCCAGGATACGGCGGAGGCTGCATTGCGTGCGTATCTGAATGACTCGGTGGCTGATGTCGAACAGATCGAAATCCGGAAGATAGACGTTCGCTCGGGGCACCGCGAGAAATTCTGGCACCGCAACTGCGTTGCGGTCGGTTTATCTGCAGGTTTCCTTGAACCATTGGAAGCGTCAGCGCTGGTGCTGGTCGAATTGTCGGCACAGATGATCGCCGAGCAGATGCCGGTGACACGCGAGGCGATGGATATTGTCGCGCGGCGTTTCAACGACAAGTTTCAGTACCGCTGGAAGCGCATAATCGACTTCCTGAAATTGCACTACGTGCTCAGTGCGCGTGACGACAGTGCGTTTTGGCTGGACAATCGTAAGCCCGAAACCATCCCGGACAGCCTGCAGGAGCTGTTGACGTTGTGGAAAACCCAGTACCCATGGCATAGCGATTTCGATCAGCGCGAAGAGGTGTTTGGCGCCGCCAGCTACCAATATGTCCTTTATGGCATGGGGTTTCGTACCGCGGGCAGCCACCTCGGCAGCTCGGATGCTGCGAGAAACTTCGCCGAGCGGCAATTCAAGGAGGCCGAGCGTGTCAGGAATCGCCTCGGCGCGTCTTTACCAGGCAATCGTGAACTGCTGAACCGGATATCGGGTCGCGACGACAAGGATGCGACCAGTGGCAAGCGTTTTGGTGGCAGCGAATTCACTCTTTTGGACAGCACCAGGCACCGCAACACGCGGATCGTAACAGCCAGCGGCGCGGAATACGGCGACGATGTCAGTATGGTAACGGTGGTGCCGCGCGAGTTTCGAAACCTGGTTGCTCATTACCCGATTTTTATAAACAGGGACAGCAGCACCAACGAATACAGCCTCTGTGCATTGTTCGGCTTCGAGGAGGGTGAAAACCTGTTTCTCAACGGCGATGAGTGGGCGGCGGGCTACATACCACTGCATATCCAGAGACGCCCGTTCGTGGTCAGGATTCAGCCGGATGAACAAAGCCAGTCCGCGCGAACCCAGACCGGACAGATGTTGATCCTGATCGATGCCAAGAGTCGTCGCGTGCGCGACGATATGGGTGAGCCACTTTTTGTCGGCCACGGCGAGGCTTCGCCGTATCTGCACAAGATTACCGCAATTCTGAACGAGCTTATTCACGGCACCAAGGCCTGCCACGCATTCCTGTCAAAACTGGATGAACACGGCTTGATAGTGCCAATGGGCATCAATATCGATCTGGGCGACGGCAAGTCGAGCCAGCTCGGTGGCCTCTATGGCGTAAGCGAGGAAAAAGAAAAAGCGCTTTCGAAATCGGTACTGCGCGAGCTGCACGAGCGCGGTTACCTCGAACTTATTTACCTGATGCGCGCATCGCACTCACATATATCGACCCTGATACATCTCAAAAGTCGCCGCCGGAAGACTGCCTAAAACCCTTTTATATTCAATAGCTTAAATGTCCCCAAGTTGGATAAGCCGATGCGCTACCCGCGCAGCAGAGCCGATCGAGTTTGCATTCAGAGCTCTGTTCACCTGCGCCACGCTGGCTGTCATGACCGGGCTCTTGCGCTGGTAAAAATTGTAAACATGCTCGCCGAATTCAAGGCCGCAACGCGCAAACAAATCCGGCAACACCTGCTGCGGCTCGCGCACCAGCCTCTCATATTGCACAACAATGAGGCGCTCGGGCATAACAGTCTTCCAATGCTCCATCAGGCGCTGCTCTGCGCGAAGGTGCGCCCCGATATCGTCCAATGCCCAGCTCCAGTGCATGCCCCGGTTAAAACAGGTCCTGAAGCAGGACCACGCCACATCTCGAGCATTTCTTTCAAGCAAAATAATCGGTGCCGCTGGAAAGGTATGCGCAATGATTCCAGCGTAGTAAAGATTGTTGATCGATTTATCGACGATTCTGCTGTTGCCGCCGAATCGCTCCTTTGAGACGTGCAAGTAGTTGCTGTGGACTTCGTCCAGTGTTGGAGCGCCACCAGACGCCAGTGCGCGCCTGTAGTCCATGCTCGCCACGCCGATGCCGGCAAACTCGCCGCCATCAGCGATATTCCTGGCCGCACTGAGGATGCGCTGCAGCAATGTTGTGCCGCTACGCGGCATACCGAGCAGGAATATTGCAGGGTTGTCTTCTGACTCTGAGGCCCGCGGCAGCGGCAATTTTGCATGGCCGGCGATAACTGCGTCGACGTATGCCGCCTCGCCCGCTGCGTTGTAGTTGCGCCGCCCCGGTGCGAGCACGGCTCCAGCGGAGAATTCATCGAAAGCCAGGTCATCTTCCGAGACGTCCAATAAGGCTTTGCCCAGCGCGAAGTGATACTGAACCTGGTTGAAAGGCTCCGTCTGTGCGAAGTCTGCTGCCAACAGCCGCAGTCGATCGAGCAGTGCATCGTTCTCGGTAAATCGGTGCTGGGCTGCCAGTGTCAGCCAGCTCGCACCCGACAGCCGCGCCGATTTGAGCGCCCTGCGCAGGTGCTTCGCGGCCAGCGACAGCTCGCCTTGCTGCTGGTACACGGTGCCACAAAAATGATTGAGTGCCGCGTCGTCCGGATTTTTTTTCAGCTGCGGCCTGACCAGCTTGAGCGCTTTGTCCAGCTTGCCTGTTTCAGCAAGCACGCCGGCGTACTGTACCAGGCGCTGGGTTTGCTGTTTGTTGACAGCCAGGTAGTTGCGTGCAGCCGCTTCGGCCAACGACATTTCGCCGATACCCAGCGCTGCGTTCGCAAGCGGCAGCCAGAGGTCATTAAGTGCCGGCCGTGTTGCAAGCAATGCCGAGATCACGGCGACCGCAGCCGCGCGTTCGCCGCCCTGAATCAGCCGTATCGCGTCCTGTACACCTGTTGCTGCCAAAAGGCCAGTCCTCAAAAAAAAACCGCGGCCGGAAATCCGACCGCGGTCTTTGATCACACTTTTCTAAGAAAAGAACCTTAGAAGTTATAGCTGAACCCGAACCGCACACTGCGCGGTGCCTGGTAGTTGGTCGGCAAACTATAGTTCGGATCTGCTTCCGGCAGCGTCGTGCCACCGATAGCCGTATCGGAACTGTTGGCAATGTCACCAAACTCCCAGCGGTCCGTGATTCCACCTGCGTCCAGCAGGTTGAACACGTCCATACGCAGCACCAGCTCACCGTCACCTGGCATCGAGAAATCCGGTGTCCAGATGAAGCTCGCATCCACCTGGCGGCGCCAGTCGGTTTCCATCTGTGAGCCACGCGGCGTCAGTTCGCCACCGCAATACCAGGAAGCGGCACCGTAAGCCCAGGCGAAGTAGTCGGTTGGGTGATCACCGATACAACCCATCTGGCGTGGCGCCTCGACATACACGGCTGCCGCGACCATGAACTGCTCGCTGAGCGCGTATGAAACCCGGCCCTTGAGGCGGTGTTCACGATCGTTTGGCGTCGGACCATAGGCACCGTCAGTCAGACCCGGCTGGTCGAAGTCCTGCGTCAAACCAGCGTCATCCTGGTTGTTCTCGGACTTGACCACACCTTCGTAGTTGCCCTTGCTTTCCGACCAGGTGTAACCGAGGGACAGGTACCACTTCTCGTCCCACTCGCGCTCGACGGTAACGTCGATGGCTTCGTAGGTACGATCGCCTTTCGGATACGGCAGCATGTCGGTAGTGATGTCGATCCAGTCGATCACGCCGTCGCCGCCAAAGTCTTCGACGGTGGCAATGCGGAAGTCACTGCCCGGATTGACCAGCGCGTACTGGTGGAAGCCCGTGTACGCGTCCAGCGCCGGATCGGAGCCGTAGCCATTGGCATTCGCCCACTGGATTACGCCAAAGTCGATGGCCACGTCCTCGATGAGGCTGGTCAGATCGCGCTTGATGTACCGGATACCCACCGTCCACTCGTCGCTGAAGGTGTGCTCAAAGCCAATGATGTATTCGGACTGGTACAAAGGATCCAGTTTCTCGGCATGCGCTGCTTCCGCAAACGGCAGGGAGCCGTCGGCGAAATAACCCAGGCCACTCAAAGCCGGGCCGAGAATCGGCTGGCCATTGGCATCGTAGTCCGGCTGGCCGTCCTGGTCGACGTCGGTGGTCTGGAAGTACTGCTGCGTGTAGATTTCCTTGCCGGCGAGACGAATATTGGTATTCGTCGCAATCGGCAGGTAGTACTCGCCCCAGCTACCGTAAATACGGTTCCTGCCATCGCCGGTCGGATCCCAGGAGAAGCCCAGACGTGGTGCCAGCTGGTTCTCACTCTTGATGTAGCTGTCGCCTTCGACGTTGAAGTTCTCGAAGGTCTCATCGCGGAATCCGATGTTTAGGGTCAGGTTGTCAGTAATCTGCCAACTGTCCTGGATGTACATCGCGCCATTGTCAGTCGTATAGCCGCCGTCATTGTAGTAATGACGTACGCGCCAGCGCTGGCCGGTTGGTGAAGCTGCGTTGTAGTACAGGCGGCACCAGCAATCACCGGAGTAAATGTTGTTCACATTAGACTCGAGTTCTTCCTTGTCCCAGCCTACGCGAACGTGGTGATCGCCCAGTGCTTCAAAGTAGAAATCCGCATCAACACGGTAGTTGTCGCGAATGTCTTCACCCGTTTCGAACTGGCAGACTGACCAGGTGCCAACGTTACGCGCGTCGCCGTTCGAGCCAGCTACGCCGTAGACCGGTGTACCCGTACGGTAGTCCTGCAAGCACGGTGCGTCCGTATCCGAATAATTCTCGCGTGAATATTCGTTGCGGCCGTACATGGCGGAAACCGTCATCCAGTCGGTCAGCGCTGCTGTGTAACGGAAAATCTGGTTTTCACCGCCGTTAACGTAGACGCTGTCGGAAATGCGCTCGGCCTTCAGGTCGCTCAGCGATGCCTGTTTCAGGGTCGAGACATCACCCGATGCCGCGGTACCAGCAGCGTTGTAACGCCACTTCTTGATTTCGCGGGTCTGGTCGTCCGAGAAGAACGTGTACTCAAAACGGTGGCCATCAACCGGTACCCAGTCGAGTTTCACAGCGTAGAAAGGATCGGTGCCGCTCTGCTCTTCGCAGCCGCCACTGAAGCAGTCAAACTGCGTGATATCGCGCGCATTGTACAGGGCGAAGAAGAACAGCTTGTCCTGCACAATTGCGCCGGACCCCCAGACGTTGATGTCGGTGTTGTCGCGTTCGTCGAACTGGTTTGCACTGGTATACGTCGTGGCGCGGTCTTCGGTCAGCGAATCCGGCGAGAAGTAAGCATTAACACCGAATTCGAAATCGTTCGAACCCGACTTCGTTACTGCGTTCGTGACACCGCCGGTTGAACGACCAAACTCGGCCTGGTAACCACCCGTCTTGACTTCGATCTGGTCAAACAATTCGAACGGAATCGTCGAACCGCCGATGAAGTTACGGAAGTTGGTGATGTTCATGCCGTTGATGTAATAAACGTTTTCACCAATGGATGAACCGGCGAAACTTGCCATCGCGCCGGTGGCGCCGTACTGGCCAGTTGCGAATCCGGACTCGCCTTCGCTGGTGCCGGGAGCCAACAGCACAACAGACGTGGCGTCGCGGCCGAGCGGAGCGCGGCTGAATACTTCGCCCACATCCACCGTGATACCGGTCGTGGTCGTATTGAAGTCCCACGAACCCTGGCGAACGCCGGTTACGTAGATCTCTTCAATGGCAGAGTCTTCAGACTCCATCGTGAATGTAAATGCGCCCGCGGAACCGATCTGGACCTGGATATTCTCGGTAACCAGTTCGTTATAACCCTGGCCACTAACTGTGACGCTGTAAGTGCCGATTGGCAGCTGCGGAATACGAATGTTGCCCGCGCTGTCGGTGGTAGCGGTGCGGTTAACACCTTTATTCGATCGTACCGTTACTTCCGCATTGGCGATCGGATTACCCGCCGTATCCTGAATTTTTGCATGCAGATTGCCGGTGGTGTAATCCTCTGCCATGGCAGCAGACGAGCAGATTCCACCAACTGCAAGTGCGAGCAAGCTCTTCTTGAAAGTTTGGTTAGCCATTGAATGATTCCCTCATGCTTTAATAAGTGCGGCACGTTCCGTCCGAAAACTTTAAATGCCGCGTCAGTTCTTTGAATAGACTCAAAGGATTCGCATGTGCAAGGTTCTCCCCCCAGCATGCAAGCGATCGAAATATTAGCAGAAATAGCGCTATCGACAATTGCTGTAGCGAACTTACAACAGCCGCATTCGGGCCCGGCGCAGGCCGTGTCGCCCTCAGGTCGTAAGAAGCTTAAATATAAGTCTTTGTTATTTAAGAGAAAAAATTCTCTGAGGGGGCGACACGGTTATGCGAAAGTGTTATAAGCGTCACATTTCAAGTACTGTTGCTCTTGCGCATCGAGCGCAAGAAATGCGCAAAAAGTTGTGGTTGTTAAGCAACAGCTGTTTCGGGCATTACTCGTAACGCAGCGCGTCGATGGGGTTCAGGCGCGATGCCTTGATTGCCGGCAGCATGCCGAAAATCACGCCCACCGCAGTACAGAATAACAAGCCGATGATGGCCCATTGCATTGGCACGACCGCCTCGAAAGTCGGCGACATGCCAAGCTTGACCATCATGTTGCCGATGCCGAATCCCAATGCGACCCCGATGATGCCGCCAAGGTTGCACAGCAGGATTGCCTCGAGCAAAAACTGTCTCAGGATATACGGCGGCTTCGCGCCCAAAGATTTGCGAATACCGATTTCCTTGGTGCGCTCGGTCACTGACACCAGCATGATATTCATGATGCCAATCCCTGCTACCAGCAGCGCAATTATGCCAATAACGAAGGCGCCAACCTTGATACCAGCGGTCATGTCGTTGAACTGGCGTATCATGCCTTCGGAATTGAAGTAGTCGAAATTATCCTCTTCTCCACGCGGCACGCCGCGCACCCGGCGCAGTACAGCACGCGTTTCCGCGATCGCATCGGCAACGACCTCCGGTGTCTTCGCGTGCACCGTGATATTCACAGATCGCTCAAAACCGTCCCGATCAACCTTGCCGTACGTATTCAGAAATGTGGACACGGGCATCAGCACGTAATTGTCGTATTGCGAGCCGAATGCGGACTTCTTTTCATCGAATACACCGATGATTTCGTAATCCCGCCCGTCGAGGCGGACCTCACGTCCGACCGGATCGACAAAAGGATAAAGTTTCTGCGCAATCGCCTGGCCGATGACCACTACCTTGCGCCCCGCATGTACGTCCATTTGCGAGATGTTGCGGCCCTCACCAACAAAATGCGTGTTGTTCTGTGGATACTCCGGCGTGCCACCAACGATCGCAAGGTTGTCATTGGTTGCCTCACCTCGATATTCGGCCTTGAAACCGAAATCCCAGATTTCAGCACCGACGATATCCACGGTATCCACATGGTCGCGAATTGCCTGCGCGTCCTCGAGGGTTACCGCCGGGCGACGCATCGCCTTGCGCCGCTCCTCGTCTGTGGAGAACCCGGCCGGCCACTTTTGCACCTGGAAGGTCTGCGTCCCCAGCACGCTCATTTCCTGCTCCATTGTGCCCTGGATAACCGAGATGCCGGTCATTACGGCAATGATTGACGCAACGCCCAGAATAATGCCCACCAGCGTCAGGGATGAGCGCAGCTTGTTGTTGCGGATGGCCTGCAGTGACATGAGAAAGGTATCAATTCTTTGCATCGTCTTATTCCCGTCTACTCGTAACGCAGCGCATCGATAGGGTCGAGTCGCGCACCTTTTAATGCCGGCATCATGCCCGCAGCGACACCGACGATCACTGCGATCACCACCGACGTCACCATGATTGCGGGGGACAGGGCTGCCGGCATCATGCCAGAGGCATTAATCGCGGCCGTGATCGCTGCTGCAATGACAATTCCAATAAGGCCACCCATCAGGCATATCGCCGCGGACTCGAACAGAAACTGCATCAGGATGCTGCGTTTCTTCGCACCAATTGCCTTGCGGATGCCAATTTCGCGGGTCCGCTCGGTGACAGAAACGAACATGATATTCATGACGCCGATACCGCCGACGAACAGGGAAATACTGGTTACCAGCAGTCCAATACCCAATACCGCACCGACCACAGCGTTGAATGCGCCCAGCAAGGAGTCGAGCTTGTTAATGGAAAAGTTGTCTGCTTCACTCGGCCGAAGTTTCCGGATCTTGCGCATCTCGCCGATGACTTCGTATTCGAGATCATCGAGATTATCGATCAGCGGCGACTTGACCGCGATATCCACATCGGTGAAACGACGGCCGCCAAAATCCTTGACGAAGGTGGAAATCGGTATGATCACCTGACGGTCAAAATCCGGGCCACCGAGCGTATTACCGCCCTGCTCTTCCAATACACCGGCAACGCGGTACAGGGAACGCCCGACATTAATTTCCTTGTTGATTGGGCTGACCGTCCCGAACAGGTCTGCGGCAACTTTCTGGCCGAGAATGACGACGTTTTTCTTGAATCGAATGTCGAACTCCATCAGGAAGCGGCCGACTTCCGGCACCCTGTTGGTGACGTTAAGCATCTTTTCCGTGGTCCCGATCACCGTCACGCCTTCCATGGTGGTCGATCGGTAGCGCAGATCACGGCGCGTGTCCATGGTCGGATTGACGAGTGCGCGTCCCTTGAAAGCCTGCTCCAGCGCCTGCGCTTCGGCAAGATTGAGGTTCGGGCGATTTCGAAATTCGAAGAAATCGTTCATGACGATCCACGGCATGCGCGACACGTACACGACATCCGCGCCAATCGCACCGGCACCCTGGCGGAACGACGACTGCATGCCGTTAAACGCGGTCATGGTCGTCGTTACAGCCACAATGCCGATGATAATGCCAAGGGTGGTCAGCACACCGCGCGCCTTGTTGGCGACGATTGCCTGCCAGGCAATCCTGAGTGACTCGAGGATGTCAGCCAGCAGATTCATGCGGCGGCGGCGTCACGGCGCAATTCGTCTGTCTCTATCTTGCCATCGCGCAGGCGCACGGTGCGGTGCGCATGCGCGGCAATGAGATCTTCGTGCGTAACGAGAATAATTGTCTGCCCCTCATCGTGCAGCTTATCGAACATGGCCATGATTTCTTCGCCGGTCTTGCTATCGAGGTTGCCGGTCGGCTCGTCGGCAAGAATGATCGAAGGGTTGAAAACCAATGCCCGGGCTATGGCCACACGCTGTCGTTGGCCACCAGAAAGCTCGTTCGGCTTGTGCTTCATGCGATCCGCAAGGCCGACCTGCTCAATGGCGCGCTCGGCGAGTTCGCGACGCTCAGCGCGCGGAATGCCACCGTAAATCAGTGGCAATTCGACATTGTGGAAGATGTCGGAACGCGGAATCAGGTTAAAGGTTTGAAACACAAAGCCAATCAGCCGATTGCGAATCTCGGCCAACTCGCCCTCCGACTTGTTCGCTACCATCTCTCCATCAAGTGAATAGCTACCTGTGGTCGGGACGTCGAGGCAGCCGATGATATTCATCAGGGTCGACTTTCCTGAACCGGACGGGCCCATGATGGCGACGTACTCATTTTTGCGAATGTTCAGGGTAACGCCACTCAATGCATGCACTTTTTGATCGCCCATGACGTAGGTCTTGACCACGTCCTGCAGCGACAGGATGAAGCGCTGCTGATCAATGTGGCTCATACTTTGGCTCCTCTCACGCATCGTCTGACTTGCCGTCTTTACTGTTGTTGACCTTGACCTGAGCGCCGTTCTGCAAGTCCGTGGAAATTGCGCGATAACTGCCGGTTACCACTTTCTCACCAATCTCGATCCCGGACTGTATCTCGATCATGTCATCGCTCTGTATACCGGTCTTGACCTGACGCGCAACAACCGAGCCGTCGTCCTCAAGGCAAAATACGATTTCGACAAAGCCGTCGTCATCCGCGGTAAAACGCTTTTCGGCGTCGGCAATCTCTTCACCTTCCAGGGTCAGCTGGTCGATGGTGCGCACCGCAACACTTTGGATCGGCACGCCAACTACGTCCGTCTTGGTCTCGGTGCTGATATCGGCGCTGGCAGTCATGCCAGGCCGCAGTTTGGAAATCTCGCCTTCAATCGCGATCTTCACTTCAAATTCGGTCTTTTGATTCTGCGATCCCGGTTCCTGGGTGTTCGCAGTATTGGAGATTTCATATACCTTGCCGACCAGGGTTTCACCGAACAACGCATCCACTTTAATGCTCGCGGTCTGCCCGAGCTTCACACCGACAATGTCGTTTTCGTCAACATTGACCTGGGCTTCCATTTCGGTGAGATCGGCAACGATCAGGATTAGGTCTTCCTGGAATGCCGAGCCGATTGCGATTTCGCCCTGCTCTTTTTCCAGGTCGCTGATGGTGCCTGTCATGGGCGCGTAAATGATCGTCTTGGACAAATCGTCGCGCGCCTGTTTCAGAACGGCGCGCGCCTGCTCGACCTGGTCGAGCGCTGACGCATAACGCGCCACTTCGACCTGGTAGGCGGCATTGTTGGTATCCAGTGCGGATTGCGATTCCAGCTTGCGTGTGACCAGGTCCCGTGAGCGGTCAAAATCCTTCTCGGCCTTGAGCATGTTCTGCTCCACCAGGGTGGCGTTGGACTGCGCCGAGCGCACGTTCGCCTCGGCGCTCTCGACGGCCGCCTCGAAACGCTCGCGGTCCAGCTCGACGAGCAAATCGCCCTGCTGTACGAAGTCACCTTCCTCGACGTGCAGCGCCACAATCTTCGCACTGACGTCGGCGCTGATACGGACCTGGGTCTTTGGCTGAATACGCCCGGTTGCGTCAACTTTCTGCACGATCGTCTGCGCGGCCACCGTCGCCGTCTGCACTTCGAGCAAGTCGTCGTCGCCGCCGCGGAGGGCAAATGCCGCGGCGCCGCCGGCTACTGCAAGCGTCCCGATCGTGATCAATATGGTTTTGCGTTTCATAATGCGCCCCAAAGAAAAAGTGAGCTAGTGTTCTAGTGAACTATAACACCATAGCATTTGAATGCAAGGACGAACTACAGCCTTCGTTGCTCTGGCATTCCGCCGACAGGGCGAAACCGCCACGCCACGACATTCTCTTAGATGCAGTTCGCGACGTTGGTTCGGCAAGCCTTGCGATCAATTAGTTATTAGTTACCGCGTTTATAAGATGCGCGAACTCAGCAATTGGTTTGGGCACCTGGCACCATTCTCGTAAGCGGTTGATTTAACGAGATTTTCGTGTACATTGTCGCGATGTCGTCGGCAGCAAAAAAGCGCGCAGTTCGGCTCCTGATCCGGTCCTTGATCAGTGGTCTGCTGCTGTTGCTGTTTACGCTGCACATCGCCGGATCGCCGCGCCTGGAAATAATTGAGCGCATTGAAAACTATCTGTACGACGTACGCATCCGGCTGACCATGCCGGGCACCGTTGACGACCGCATTGTCATTATCGATATCGACGAGGCGAGCCAGGCCGAACTCGGCCAATGGCCATGGCCGAGAAATACCCTGGCCGCTCTCGTCGATCGACTGTTTGACGATTACGAGATTCGGGTCCTTGGTTTGGATGCCCTGTTTGCCGAAGCCGAGGAGACCTCGGCCGAGCGATTGCTCGATACACTTGCGGCCAGCGAGATTGGCAGAGATCCCGCGATAGCCACTGAACTGGCGCGGCAGCGCGAAGCACTGGACAGCAACTTTCGCTTCGCGGAATCGTTCATCGCTCGCGATGTGGTGACTGGATTCGTTTTCAAAGACTCACTGCAAGGGGATGAGCCGGTCGCCACGGGCGCATTGCCGTCGCCGATTATCACGGCGGATGCCATAGCCGACCTGTCGGTACCCTTCATAACGGCCAGCGGTTTCTCGGGCAACCTGCCCGCGCTGCAACAGAATGCGGTCGGCGGTGGCTTTTTCGACGCGCCTGTTATCGACGCCGACGGCGTGTTCAGGCGCGCGCCGCTACTGCAACGCTTCCAGGGTGACCTGTACCCCTCGCTCGCGCTGGCCGTTGCCCGGGTGGCACTGGACATGCCGGATATTGGCCTCGCGTTTGCCGCCACCAAGGATGGGCGCATGAGCGGCGTTGAACTCGAGGCCCTGACGATCGGCGAACGGCGTATACCGGTGAATGAACAGGTCGCCGTGTTCATTCCCTTTCGTGGCCCGCAGGAAAGTTTCCCGTACATATCAGCCAAGGATGTACTCAGCGGTGCCGCAGCCGCGGATGTCTTGCGGGGCCGGATAGCACTGCTTGGCGCGAGCGCGGCCGGCCTGCTCGATCTGCGCTCGACCCCGGTCGGACAACGCTATATCGGCGTCGAGGCTCATGCCAACCTGATCGCCGGCCTGCTGGACGGCGCGATTCGCCAACAGCCCGCCTGGTCCGACGGCCTTGAGTTCTCCCTGCTGTTGCTGATCGCATTGCTGACTGCCTTGTTGTTGCCGAGACTGGCGCCGTTCGCGGCACTGGCGTTGGTATTCCTGCTGTTGGCTGCGGCGATGGCCAGCAACCTCTGGATGTGGAGCGCGCTCGGCCTGGTCGTGCCAATTGCCTCTTTGCTGAGCTTTATCCTGATTGCATCGATGTTGCAGATTACTTACGGCTTTTTCGTCGAGCAGCGCAACAAACGTCACCTGTCGCAAATATTCGGCCAGTACATTCCACCGGCACTGGTCGAGGAAATTGATGCCAGCGGTGCACAGATCTCACTTGAGGGAGAGAATCGCGAGATGTCGGTTTTGTTCTCCGACGTTCGCAGTTTCACGACCATTTCAGAAGGTCTCGATGCGACCGAGCTGACGCGCATGATGAACGAATTCCTGACACCGTTCACGGGCGTCATCCAGAAATACCGCGGTACCATCGACAAATACATGGGCGATGCTGTAATGGCCTTCTGGGGAGCGCCGCTCACCGACCCGCAGCACGCGCGGCACGCTTTGCTGGCGGCATTCGACATGCTGCGCGTCGTGCATGAACTCGACCAGCCATTTGCTGCCAGGGGCTGGCCGAAGATCCGTGTTGGCGTCGGTATTGCGAGCGGCCCGATGAACGTTGGCAACATGGGTTCCGAGTTTCGCATCGCCTATACCGTGATGGGCGATACAGTTAACCTGGGCTCGCGGCTGGAGGGGCTGACGAAACAGTATGGCGTTGACATCATCGTCAATGACGTAACCGCCAACCAGGTACCTGAATTCGCATTTCGCGAACTTGACCTGGTGCGGGTCAAAGGTAAATCGGAGCCAGTCGCCATATACGAACCGATCGGACTATTGGCAGAATTGTCAGCCGGGCAGCAACAACGACTCGCCACTTATGCGGCGGCGCTTGCGGCGTACCGCAGCCGCCTCTGGGACGACGCCGAGACGGCTTTGACGACTTTGCGGCAACACTCGGATGAGCTCCTATATAATGTGTACCTCGATCGCATTGGCAATTTTAGACAGAGTCCACCGCCGGCGGGCTGGGACGGCGTATTCGCGCAGCTGAACAAGTAACCAAGGACGACAATAACGATGGCCGCAGCAACACTCCGAAGACACATCGTCCTGACGCTTGCACTGCTGATCGCGCCGTTCACCGCGCTGCACGCGCAACAGACCATGCAGCTGGCTGACAGCGGCGATGCGCGTGACCTGTACCTGCAGGCAGAGTCTTTGCTGGCCAGCGGCAAAATCGCCAATGCCTATGAGCTGCTGCACGCCTACGAATCGGAATTCGCAGCGAATGCATACTTCAATTACCTGTTGGGTGTGGCCGCTCTGGATTACGGACGCGGCGACGAAGCAATACTGCGACTGCGGCGTGCGGTAGCCGAGGCGCCACTTTTTGCAGGTGCGCGCATGGAACTCGCGCGTGCCCTGTACGACGCCGGCGAATACGACCAGGCACGCTCGCTGTTTGTAAACCTGCTGGGCGAAAACCCACCGGCCGAAGTACTCGCCGTTATCGACAGTTACATCCAGGCCATCGACGCTCGGCCGTCGATGCCACCGAGCCGGTTCGCCCCATACGCCGAGTTACTGTCGGGACATGACAGTAATGCCAATGGCGCCACTGAGAATGAACAGTTTCTCGGCTTTACGCTAAGCCCGGAGAACCAGAAAACTGATTCGGTTTTCGCTGAGGCCGCTGCCGGCTTCGACTGGAACCTGCCGCGCAGCACGCAGTTCGGCTGGTTTCTCGGTGCCCGGGCCAGCGTCCGCAATAACCCGGACGCCGAGTTCGTCGATGCGGCCGTTCTCAGTGGGCTGGTCAGCATGAACTGGCGCCGCGGCGCAGTGTTTGGCCGTGCCGGTTTGAACGGTTACGGCGCCACGCGCGACGGCGAGTCCAACGAATCCTATGGCGGACTTGACCTGATGCTGGGTCGCAGCCTGAACAGCAACTGGGATATCAGTCTCGCGGTGCGCAGCGGCGCTTTGCATTACGACGAGTCGATCGAAGTGCTGGACGTCAACCGCACGCTGTACACGGTCGCCGCTTCATATCGGTTCGCCTCGCTTGGCCGGCTCAGTTTCGAGGCGATCGGCGGCAATGACAACGAGCAACAAAGTGGCTCGCCCTACGGCAATTCGAAGGAAGGCGCACGCGTCGGCCTGACGGCACCATTGGGCGAATCTGCATTCCTGATCGCATCACTGGGCAGCCTGAGCAGCGATTACGATGGACTGTTTTTCGGCAGCGCTCGCGAAGACCGGCAGACATCGTCGCTGTTGCAGTTCGAGTTTCGCAACGTATTTACCGACGGCCTGACGCTCGCGCCGCGATTGCGGTATATCGACAATAACTCCGATGTTGACCTTTACACGTACAACCGAACCGAAGTCGGCTTGATGATTCGATGGGCACCGAAATGAATAAGCGCAAATTGCAACTGTGGTTGATTTTGGTGCTGGTAGTCACGGGCCCGGTCTATGCCCAGGACGCCGGCATGGTCAGCTTTGCGAGCGGCGATGTCAGCGCAGAACGAGAACCAGCGGTGGCGCTCGCGAAAGGCGATGCTGTGCGTAGTAGCGATGCTGTCATCACGGGACCCGCATCCCGCGCGCAGTTGCTGATGAGCGATGGAGCGCGTATTGCAATTCGCCCCGACAGCCGCATCGTGATTGATGAATATGTGTATGCCGCCGCGACTTCGGGTGCAGCTGCCGTATCCTCGAGCGACGACAGCAGTGTTATCAGCCTGGTCAAGGGCGGTTTCCGCTCCATCACCGGTGCGATTGGCAAGGACAACCCGCAAAATTACGAGGTACGCACCGCGGTCGGCGTGCTCGGTATCCGCGGTACCAACTTCGCCGTGCTGCTATGCGGCAACTGCAACACAGCGCCGGGTGTACCGCCAGGCACGGTCGTGCCACAAGGCCTGTACATCATGGTGGATGAAGGACGTATCGTATTTCGCAATGAGGTCGGCGAGATTGAGGTCGGGGCCGGCGAATTCGTGTTCATTCCGTTTGACAGCAGGCAACCCACGCGGCTCGAGGTGGTACCACCGGTATTTATTGACGATAGCGATTTTCGCTTTGAGCCGGACCTCGAGTCGCTAAGCGGCTTCGACTCGAAGCTCGGGCCGCGACGCGAGGCCGGTGCGAGTGCGCCGCCGCCGATATCAACGGCGCCAGCATCAAGTACCCAGGACGATGGCAGCAACATCGCTGTGCCGGCACAGTCGATCCGCGGCACCGATGCTGCGGGTAACCCGGTCGACCTGACGCCGGGAGCGGCGCCGGATCCGTCCAATCGATCGGTTACCTTCTCGACCGGGCCGCTTGGTGGCCCGAATGCGATCTTCAGCGGCATGCTCGATAATGACCCGGGCCAGTATCAGCTCGACAGCGACGGTAACCTGGTGCAATTCGCCAATCTCTACCCCGCTCCAACGGGCCTGGATACCGCAAGTTTTGCGATCGGCAGTGCGACACTCGCCGAAAGCGGCGCCGACAGCATGACCGTGATGCGCTGGGGCCGCTGGGCGGGTGGCACAGCCAGCATCAGCTTGAGCGATGGCTCGGCCGCCAACCAGGATCTGCGTGGCCAGAGTGTGCATTGGATCGCGGGCCCGGCCTGGTCCACCTCAACCGCGATGCCAATTTCCGGCGTTGCGAATTATTCCCTGGTCGGCTCCACCTCACCGACCGACAACCTCGGCAACGTCGGCGCGCTGGGCAATGCGACATTTCGCGCCGACTTCACCAATATGCGCGTTGACAGCACGCTGCTGATCGACATCAATGGCGCGAGCTGGAGCGCAAGCGGTAACGGCAATATTGGTGCCGCTGCGCAACTGCCGGCGCACCTTTTTCAGGGCATTTACGGCAATGTCGCAATCGATGGAGTCACGGGCGGCAATGGCGTGTTTTCGGGATTTTTTGCCGAACCTGGCCCGAGTTCAGACCCTGCGTTTCCGGGTGGCGCCGGTTTGACCTATAGCCTGCAGGACATGGCAGGCTCCACTTCGGTATCGGGCGCAGCCGTATTTGGCAATCCGTGAGTTTCGACCTGGTCATCGTTGGCAGCGGGCCCGCCGGGCTCAGTGCGGCGGCGCATGCTGCGACCAGGGGCATGTCCTACCTGCTGCTTGAGGGCACAGCGGAACACGCGAACACCATTCAGCGCTACCAGAAAGGCAAACACGTGATGGCGGAACCCGCCGTCGTGCCATTGCGCAGTGACCTGCCATTTACCGCTGGTACACGCGAAGCCGTACTCGGCGCGTGGCGCCAGGGTCTCGACAAGCTCGCTATCAAGCTGCGTTACGCGGCCGAAGTCACCGCCATTACCGGCAGCCATCCGCAGTTCAGCGTTTTACTTGCCAACGGTGAGACCATTTCCGCCAAATCCGTTGTGCTCGCAATTGGCATGCAGGGCAACCCGCGCAAGCTGGGCGTGCCAGGCGAAGATGCATCATTCGTGCAGTACACGCTCGACGATCCGGACGCGTTCAACGGCGAAACAATCATGATTGTTGGTGCGGGTGACGCCGCGATAGAGAACGCAATTGCGCTGGCACGCAACAATTCGGTCATCATCGTCAACCGTCGCGACGAGTTTGCGCGCGCGAAAGAAGGCAACCTCGCCCTGATTACGCGCGCGATCGCCGATGGTGCCATCGCCTGCTACTACAATTCCGGAATCAGCGCTTTGGAAGTCGGCGAGGCTGCCATACTCAGCACCGAGACCGGCCAGACACGTGTGCCCTGCAATCGAATTATCGCTCGTCTTGGCGCAATCCCGCCGCGCGCTTTCGTTGAGTCCTGTGGCATCGTTTTCCCGGGCAGTGACCCGACCACGCTGCCGGAACTCAGCAGCCGCTACGAATCCAATGTGCCCGGCCTGTACGTGATTGGTGCGCTGGGCGGTTACCCGTTGATCAAGCAGGCCATGAACCAGGGCTACGAAGTCGTCGAGTTTATTCTCGGCAACGATATCCAGCCGGCTGATCACGGCATCCTCGAACAGAAGTTTCAGGGCCTGCCGTTCGCTGCCAGCGTCGATGATACCCTCGCACTTATTCGTCAGCGTATACCTTTGTTCGCCGACATCAATGGCCTGGTGTTGCGCGAGCTGGTGCTCGCCAGCAACCTGCTGACACCGCGGAACGGCGACGTCATTTTTCAGAAGAACGACTATACGAATTCGTTTATCTCGATCGTGCAGGGCGAGGTCAGAGTCGAAACCGATGACGGCCGGTCGATCCGCCTGCAAGAAGGGCAATTTTTTGGCGAGATGAGCCTGTTGTCGGGCAGGCGTCGGTCAGCAACGGTACGTGCGTCTTCTGATTGTGTGCTGCTGGAATCGCCGCGCCGCGACGTCATCCGGCTGATGAATACTTATGAACAGGTGCGCCGCGTTATCGACCAGTACTTCATCATTCGTACGCTGCGCGCCAACCTTGCTCCCGACGCGCCGCTCGAAGACGTGGCCGCGGTCGCGGCGACGGCCGAACTCAGGAAATTCAGCGCTGGTGACAAATTGTTCAGCGAGGGCGACACAGCTGATGGCCTGCACCTGATCCGCAGCGGCTCGGTGTCGGTGTCGCGCAATATCGGTGGCCGCGAGGTCGTCACGACCTATGTCGCGGCAGGGAACTACGTTGGCGAGATGGGATTGCTGGGCCAGGCGAAACGCTCGGCGACAGTTCGCGCCACCGTTGCGACCGAGTCCGTATTCCTGAGCGCGGATGCGTTTCAGAAAATGATGCTGTCGCAGACCGGTTTGCGGGAACGCATTCAGAACACGGTCAGAGACAGGCTGAGCGAAAACGCGCGCATGGAAGCCGCGCCGGAAGCCGGCGACCTGATCTCGTTCCTGATGCAGCAGGGACTCGGCGAGGCGACCGACGTGCTGTTGATCGACGAGTCGCTGTGCATCGGCTGCGACAATTGCGAAAAGGCCTGTGCTGAGACCCACGGTGGCACTTCGCGCCTGGATCGGTCGGCCGGCCCGTCCTACGCACAGGTGCATGTACCAACCTCGTGTCGCCACTGCGAAGATCCGCATTGCATGAAGGATTGTCCGCCGGATGCGATCCGGCGCGCACCTAACGGTGAGGTATACATTCAGGACAGTTGCATTGGATGCGGCAACTGCGAGCGTAACTGCCCGTACGGAGTCATTCAGATGGCTGGCGAGAAGGAGCCGGCACCCGGCCTGCTGAGCTGGCTGCTGGCTGGCACAGGCCCCGGGCCGGGCGAACGGCGGCCGCTGGCTGCGGATGGCGGCATGAAGAAAGCGGTTAAATGCGATATGTGCAAGGACCTGAGGGGTGGTCCCGCCTGCGTACGTGCCTGTCCCACCGGGGCGGCCTTGCGTATGAGCCCGGCCGAGTTCGTACACCTGAGCAAGCGGGCAGGCTGAGGTGCACCAGTCTATCCTCGCTTATCGCGGCCGGCGCTACCTTTGGCTCGCCGTCTTTATGCTGGCCGCATCGGTCGCGGCCTACCTGCTGCAGGACCCGCAGGAACCGGCCAATGGCGGCACGCTGCTTGGCTACGTGCTTGGCACGGTGGCAGCCTTGCTGGTCGTTTGGCTGGCCTGGTTCGGTATTCGCAAACGCCGCTACGCCTCGACAGCAGGCACAGTTCAGGGCTGGCTGTCAGCACACGTCTATCTCGGTATCGCGCTGCCGGTGCTGGTATTGCTGCATGCCGGTTTTCAGCTCGGCAGCAACATTCACACGCTGGCGTTCGTTTTGTTGTTGCTGGTGATCGTGACTGGCCTGTACGGCGTATTCGTCTACCTGAAATATCCAGGGCGCGTCAGCAACAATCGCGGTGGCGCAAGCCGCCCGGAGCTGTTTCTGCAGCTCGAAGACCTCGATGCACGCAGCAGCCGCATCGCAGCGGCGTTGCCGGAGGCATTTGCCGCGCTGGTACAAAGCGGCGCCAGTCGCACACAACTGGGCGGCTCGCTGTGGACACGATTTCGCGGTGCCGACGGCTCGACCATCGTGCTGCCCGGCCAGGGCCAATCCGGCGCAGTGGCGAATGCCGGCCAGGAGGCGGCGCTCGACTGGCTGGCGGAACAACAATCGCGTGCCAGCGATGCCGAGTCGGCGGCAAAGATCGGCGAATTGTCCGCGCTACTGCGCAACAAGCGCAAGCTGTTGCGCCAGATTCGCGAAGACCTGCAACTGCAGGCGACAATGGAGTTGTGGTTGTATCTGCACGTGCCATTAACGACCGGTCTGCTGGTGGCCCTGGTCGCGCACATAGTGACTGTGTTCGTGTACTGGTGACCACGTGAAGTTCCTGATCCGATTCATCACACGCAGTGCCGCTGGCGGCATCGAATACAACGACAAGATCGTCGCCGCAAACGAAATTACGATTGGCCGCGCAACGGATCAGACCCTGCATCTGCGCGATAAACGGGTTCGCCTGCAGCACGCGAAAATTGCAGCGGACGCCGGTGGTGCGCGCCTCACGACGGGCACGCTCTCAGGCGTAACCGTCAATGGCCGGTCGCAAAGCGATACGCGCCTCGCCGTTGGTGATGTCGTGGAAATCGGCTCGAACATTCTCACGGTTATTGCCGCTGAGCGCGGTGCCGATTTCGCGCTCAGCTTCGAGTTACGCAGCGACGCCAGCGCCGAGCATTTTGTCGCCGACTGGAGCTCCGACACCACCGGCATCGCGGGCTGGAGCAAACGACGCTTGTCCTGGGCAGTTGCCGGTATCGTGCTGGTCCTCGCTGTTGCGCTACCGGCATTTAACGTGCTCAGCAAGACCGTGCTCCAGGCCGGCCCGATACATGCAGCACATTCGGCTCTCAGCGAAGACTGCAGCGCGTGTCATATCACGGCATTCGAGCGCGTTCCGGATGGCGCGTGTGTCGCCTGCCATAATGTCGCGCGACATGTAGCGGCGGACAGCAGCAATACGACAGCTGGCGTGCTCGGTGACATGCGCTGCGCGAGCTGCCACCTCGAACACAATGAACCGCCGCAACTGGTGAACCAGCACCAGGCACTTTGCGCCGATTGTCACGCCAGTCCGGCTGCCGGCAGCGAGCTCGAAGCTGCAGCTGATTTCCTTGACCAGCATCCTGAGTTCAGCATCAGCCTGTTGCAGACGCCGGCAGATTCGAATCTGCTGTTTAACCACGCAAAGCACCTTGACCCGGAAGGCATCGTGACTCCGGATGGACGACGCGTGGTCGAGTGTGACGAGTGCCATGTTGCGGAAACCGGCGGCAGGGGCATGTTGCCGATTTCCATGGTCGACCACTGCAGCGGCTGTCACACGCTGGCCTTCGATCCTGACGAGCCTGCACGCACCGTACCGCACGGCGATCCGGCCGACGTGCTGCAGACACTGATCGAGTATTACAGCGCGAGACTGCTGGGCGCCGACCCGGATGCCGTGGAGCAACGCGTGCGGCGCCCGGGGCAATCTCTGACGCGTGCCGATCGCGATAGGGCTGCCGCCGAAGCGCGCGTGCAGGCACTCGCCGTCGCCGAGGACCTGTTCCTGCGTCGCGCCTGTGTGAATTGCCACGTTGTCAACACTACTGACAGCAATGCGGCAATGCCCTGGGATGTCGCGCCGACAACTTTGACCAGTGAGTTCCTGCCGCACGCCAGTTTTTCACACGCGGCGCACCAGACCGAAGTAACCCGTTGCGACGTTTGCCACGAGGCGAGTACATCAACGGCTGCTTCCGATGCGCTGATACCTGGCATCGAAACCTGCCGCTCTTGCCATGGCAGTGGCAACGCCAGCCGTAATAATGCCGCGCAAATACCGAGCACCTGCGTCATGTGTCACGGCTTTCATTTCGACGCGCTGGGCCTGTATCCATGATCAGCCTGGTGCGGCCGTTGGCCACCGGCTGTCTGGCGCTCGCCACGCTGATCGCCTGCGGCGGCGGTTCGCAATCCAAAGTCGCCGGCGTCGATCCGGCAACACCGGATGCCGGTTGTACGGGCCAATGCGCGAATACGGCAACCAGCCTCTCGGTAGCAGACATCGAGTTTGTCATCGCGCAGGCGGTTGCCGAGGCGCAGGCGCGAGGCGTCAATGCCACGATCGCGGTAGTTGACAGGGTCGGCAACGTGCTCGCCGTTTTTCGCATGAACGGCGCTGCAACAGCAATCACGATTCGTTCTCCGGGAGCGACTGTCGATGGTGGTCTCGAAGGCGTCAACATCGTGCCAGACAGCCTCGCCGCAATTGCGAAAGCAATTACCGCTGCCTACCTCTCCACCGAGGGCAACGCATTTACTACCCGAACCGCCAGCCAGATTGTGCAGGAGCACTTTAATCCGCGTGACCATCAGCAGCCGGCCGGTCCCTTATTCGGTGTGCAGTTCAGCCAGCTGCCCTGCTCTGACCTGCTGACGCGCTACTCGGGGGGTACTGCGGATATCGGGCCGCATCGTTCGCCGCTTGGCCTCGCCGCGGATCCCGGCGGCATTCCCTTGTACAAGGCCGGCACACCGGTGGGTGGTGTCGGCGTTATCAGCGATGCTGGCTATTCGTTTGATGCCGATATTGCCGATACCGATAGCGACGATGACGAACTGATCGCTATTGCTGCCAGCTTTGGTTTCGCCGCACCCGCGGATCGGCGCGCTGATCGCATCGCTGTCGACGGTCGCCTGTTGCGCTTTGCGGATGGCCGCAACAGTGACCTGCAGAGCTCACCCGCTGCGGCGCCGGCTTTTTCCAGCATCAACAACATTGCCGGTA
>Ga0224510_10000062_pt1 | contig 89840 bp, 75 predicted proteins | sample SF_May12_sed_USG_FD_170161 | JGI IMG/M metagenome (GOLD analysis project Ga0224510, IMG submission 170161) | Sediment microbial communities from San Francisco Bay, California, United States - SF_May12_sed_USGS_4_1 | ecosystem: Environmental > Aquatic > Marine > Sediment | place: USA: California... | reverse complement strand
AACGCCTACGACGTCGTCTACTACGCCGGGCACAGCAACGCGGGTTCCAAGACCATTGCCATCAATCTGCCGAATGACGAAGAAGTGCAGTTGCAGAAAGGAACGCGGCGTTTACAGCTGAAGAATGCGATGCAGGCGAAATTCGACAAGATACTGAAGCCAATAGCCGATGTGTTGATTGACGAATCGCAACGCCGGCACGTCGACTTCGATTCTTTCTTCGCCAATACGATGTTTCATGAAGTGGCGCACGGCCTCGGTATCAAGAACACGGTCAACGGCAAGGGCACGGTTCGCGAAGCCTTGCTCGATGCAGCATCTCCGATGGAGGAGGGCAAGGCAGATATCCTCGGCCTGTACATGATCACGCGGCTGCACGAGGCCGGTGAGCTTGGCGAGATCGATCTGCGAAACAATTACGTCACTTTCATGGCCGGCCTGTTCCGTTCGATTCGCTTCGGTGCGAGCAGTGCCCATGGCCAGGCGAACATGGTTCGATTCAACTTTTTCGAGGAGTACGGCGCATTCGTCCGGGACGCAGAAAAAGGCACGTATAGCGTCAATTTCGAACGTATGCAGGAGGCGATGGCCGCGCTTTCAAGATTGCTGCTGACGCTACAGGGTAACGGCGACTACGAGGGCGCAAGCCGGCTGATGAAGGAGAAGGGCACGATCAGTGCCGGCCTGCAGGCGGACCTTGATCGACTGACAGATGCGGATATTCCGGTGGACATCGTATTTAGCCAGGGCGTGTCCGAACTGGGTCTCGAACCGGCAGGAGAAACACGGCAATGAAAACGTTCGTTCGGATTGCGTCGTTAACCGTGCTGGCGGCCGGCGCCATTGCCGGCTGTTCGCGCGCGACGGATGAGCCCGCCAAATCGGCGCAACAGCCATGGGCGGAATTTGCGAACGTGACCATCGCCGAGTATTACCGGCGAAACCCCGAGTCTGCGGTTAACGCCGGACTGCACGAGTACGATGGCCGGATGCGTGACATGAGCCTGGCGGCAAATGACGCATATGTCAGCTGGCTGCGGCAGACGCGTGAGGCAGTGCGGGCCTACGACGGCCTAAAGGGCTCGCAGGCCTTCGAGCGCAACTACGTGCTGGCAGCCATCGACGGCGAAGTTTTCGATTACGAAACCTCCGGATTCATTCGCAGCAATCCGATATTTTATTCCCGGCATCTGGGCACCAGCGTCTATACAGACCGGGAGTATGCACCCCTGGAGGTGAGGCTTGCTGCGTATACCAAATACATCAGCCAGCTTCCGGCGTTTCTGGATACGATGAAGTTGAACCTGCAATTGCCATTGCCGGCGCCGTACGTTCAGGTCGGTCACGGAATCCTGTCCGGATACATTGTGTACCTGCGTGACACGGTGCCCGGAATTTTCGCAGCAGTGGACAACGACGAACTGCAGGCCGAGTTCAGGGCTGCGAATGATGCGGCAATTTCGGCCGTGCAGCAGTCGGCCGACTGGCTGGCTTCCCAGCGGGATTCGGCAACTGACGCGTATGCGCTGGGCGCCGAGCGTTTCCTCGAGATGCTGCGCGCGAAAGAGGGTCTGGAGACGAGCATCGCCGAGCTGAAGGCGGCCGGCGAACGCGATCTGCAGGCCAACCTGGATGCGTTGCAAGTGGCCTGCGCAGAGTACGCGCCGGGCAGCGAGATCAGGGACTGCGTGCTGCAGGTACAGAACAAAAAGCCGGAGGGTGGCGCCGTCGAAGGCGCACGCCGGCAGCTACCGGGTTTACGCAGGTTCGTCGAAGACAAGCAGTTGGTGACGATCCCGGGTACGGAAGATGCGTTGGTCGACGAAGCGCCGCCGCATCGACGGTTCAATGCAGCGTACATAAACATTCCGGGGCCTTACGAGTCCGGCCTGCCGAGCACCTATTTCATCGCTCCGGCAGATCCGCAATGGTCCGAGGAAGATCAGCGCGCTTACGTGCCCGGCGAAACCGTATTGCTGGCGATTTCGGTACACGAGGTCTGGCCCGGACACTTCTTGCAGTTCCTGCACGCAAACCGGACGGAGAATAACGTCGGACGACATTTCGGCACTTACACCTTCACAGAGGGTTGGGCGCATTACACGGAACAGATGATGTGGGACGCCGGCCTCGGCGACGGGGATCCGGAGGTGCGAATCGGCCAGTTGCTGAATGCGTTGCTGCGAAACGTCCGTTACCTGTCCGCGATCGGGCTGCATGCCGAAGGCATGTCAGTAGATGAAAGTCGGCAGATGTTCATCGACAAGGCATATCAGGATTTCGGTAATGCTACGCAGCAGTCGCTTCGTGGTACCTACGATCCCGGATACCTCAATTACACACTGGGCAAGCTGATGATCAACAAGCTACGTGCAGACTGGGTTCGGGGCAGGGGCGGGCGCGAGGTCTGGGGCGAGTTTCACGATCGCTTTCTCGGCTATGGCGCGCCGCCGATTCCGCTGATTCGCAAAGAGATGCTCGGAGCGGACTACGATGGCGATTCCAGGCTATTGCCGTAAACTACGCTACTTAACCGCGAGTGACGTCTTGTCGAGCCGCGCAATGCGGTTGCCGAACAGCGAACTGAGGAACAGTGCCTCGCGCGTTTCGTAGACGCCGGTGATCGACGGGTACACTGCTGCCGTATCCTGCAGATTCATCAGAACCGTGCCGTTTCCGTCGATTCCGATGATGTGGGAAGACTTTTTCGCCGCGGGTCGAATGGCCTGCGGCAGTCGCAAGATGACTTTCCTCGCCCATGGTTTGTCGGATAGTCTGTCGACAAGTTCGTTTCTGGGCGCAACAAGACCTATCCAGAAGCGACCGTTGAGTCCGTTGTTGATGTTGTCTGGAAATCCCGGAAGGTTGTCGAGGACGATGGTGCTCTGACCGCGATCGGGCCCCTGCAGCGCGTGACGCCAGATTCGGTATCCGGCCGTCTCACTGACCAGCAGAAACTGTTGATCGTCGCTGATCGCAACGCCGTTGGCATAGTTCAACCCGCTCATGATGACGCGGGTCTGGCCGCTCTCCGGGTCGAACTCGAAAATTCGCCCGTGTCCGCCGTGCTCGATGATCGCCAGCAGGCTGGCATCGTACGAGTCTGCATACTTTGCGCCGCTGAATTTGCTACTCGATTCCGAGAAGTAAATTCGGCCGTCCATTGCTACGGCCACGTCGTTCGGATACACGGGTTCGCCTGGCGACGATTCGGCCAGCAGTGTGGTTACGGCGCCATCAGCTGTTACCTGTTGCAGGCCCAGCCGGGCGTTGGCAACCAGAAGATTTCCCTTGTGATCGAATTCGATCCCGAGGGGGCGTCCGCCCGTGTCGGCAAAAACCTGTTGGCCACTGCCGTCGTTTCGCATGCGAATGACTTTTCCACCGAGGGTGCTGGCATAGATGAAGCCGTCACGTCCGGCAATGTCCTCCGGACTTTCATGTTCGCCCAGGTCGATGAGCACGACCTTCGCAAGCCGGTCGTTTGCTTCAAAGGGATCGACGAGCCCGAGGTCTTGCGGTGCATCCCATGCGACCGGCGATACCGGAACAGGCCATGTCAACAGATAGGCCAGTACCAGAACTGATATGGCAGCAACGAAGAGCCCGATTCGTTTGAACATTGTCGGAACGTATCAGCCGATCATGCGCAGGAATTCGGCACGTGTTCGCGCGTCCTTGCGAAACAAGCCGAGCATCTGGCTGGTTACCATGGAAACGCCGGACTTGTGCACACCACGAGTGGTCATGCACTGGTGCGAGGCTTCGATAACCACGCCGACGCCTCTGGGAACCAGCACGTCATTGATGCAATTGGCGATCTGTGCGGTCATTTTTTCCTGAACCTGGAATCGCCGAGCGAATGCTTCAACTACACGCGCCAGCTTGCTGATGCCGACGACCTTGTCGTTCGGCAGGTAACCCACGTGTGCCTTGCCGATTATCGGCGCCATGTGATGTTCGCAGTGCGATTCGAACGTGATGTCGCGAAGGACGATCATTTCGTCGTAGCCCTCTACTTCTTCGAACGTTCGTTTCAGGTAACGGACCGGATCCTCCTTGTAGCCGCTGAACCAGTCTTCGTATGCAAGGGCCACGCGTTTCGGCGTGTCTGTCAGTCCTTCGCGTGCCGGATCCTCGCCGGCCCACAGCAGCAAGGTGCGCACTGCCTCCTCAGCCTGTTTTCTGCCAGGACGCCGGGGCTTTTGCCTGCTCTCTTTTTTCAATTGGATATTCCTGATTGCGAGAATTCGTCGTGACTCCGGCGAATACTACCTGCATTGACCGGCCGACTGTAGTTTCTGTCAGTCCTCGATTCGGTCCGGCCAGTCCGCCTTGAGCAGCCGCGACAATGCACGGTCAGCCAGCAGTTTCGAGCCGGTCTGGCAGCGCGGGCAGTAATTTGTCTCATTATTTTTGTAACGAATTCGTTGTACCGTCGCACCGCATACCGGACAGGCTTTGCCGAACTGTCCATGCACCGACATGCCATTGCGGAATGCGCTGACCTTCGACGGGAAGTTGTTCCCGGTCTCTGCCAGCAGGCGTTCTCGCCATTGATGCAGGACCGTTCGCATCGCATCGTACAGTCGTTTCTGTTCTGCCGTGTTCAGCTTGCAGCTAAGGGCGATCGGCGAAAGCCTCGCCGCATGCAGAATTTCATCCGAATAGGCATTGCCGATACCGGAGAACCGCGACGGGTCCGTGAGTACACGTTTCAGGGTTCGATTCGCGATGGTCAGTTGCCAGGCAAATTCCTCAAACGAGCAGATCAGTGGTTCGATGCCCCCGGGATCGTGCGCGTCCAGCGACTCACGTCCCTGGACCAGGTATAGTGATGCCCGGCGTTTGGACCCGGCTTCGGTCAAAGACAAAGATCCGTTTGAGAAATCGAACAACGCGAGCCGGTTGCGGCCGCTCAGCGCAGGCCGAATATCATGCCACTGCAGGCGGCCGGCTATCATCAGGTGCAGGATCAGCCAGTAGTCGCCCTCGAGTCCGATGGCGATACGCTTGCCGACACGCCGCAAGCCGCTGACCCGTTTGTCGATCGCGTGCGACAAGGGAGGGTCGACGCTACGCAAGAGAAAGGGTGTGGCAACACGAATCTGCTTCAGTATCCTGCCATTGATGCGTTCATCGAGCTTGTCGATGTATACGTCAATATCCGGTAGCTCGGGCACAGGCGATCAGCCCCGTATCGGCCGCTTCCGCTATTCAGGTCAGCCCGACGGGACAACTGACACCGGTACCGGCGATGCCGCAGTAGCCTTGCGGATTTTTTGCAAGATATTGCTGATGGTAGTCCTCGGCGTAATAAAATTCGCCGAGCGCAGCAATTTCCGTCGTGATGTTGCCGTGCCCGGCTTCACTCAGTTGATGCTGATATGTTGCTGCCGATGCACGTGCAAGGCGCGCCTGGCGTGGGTCCATCGTGTAGATCGCGGAACGATACTGGGTGCCTATGTCATTACCCTGGCGCATCCCCTGAGTCGGGTCGTGGTTTTCCCAGAAGACCTTCAGCAGCTCGTCGTAGCTGACCTTGTTCGGATCGAATACAACCAGAACGACTTCCGCATGGCCGGTCATTCCGCCGCAGACTTCCTTGTAATTCGCGTTCGCCGTTTCTCCTCCGGAGTAGCCGACCGCCGTAGACCAGACACCCTCTGTTTCCCAGAAAAGCCGTTCCGCTCCCCAGAAGCAGCCCATGCCGAAAACGGCGGTGCACAATTCCTCCGGGAACGGCCCCCTGATGGGGTTGCCGTTGACAAAATGCTTGGCTGCAACCGGCATGGCGTCGCCGCGCCCGGCCAGTGCCTGACCCGGTTCGGGCATCGTTGTCCTCCTGCTTTTGCCAGACATAATTCTAATAACCCGTTGATGCAGTTCCGTTCTGACCAGCCTGCCTTGCCTGTTCCAGTGACTCCGCGCGCTCGGGGTCAATAGCGACGTACATGCCACCACGGCGCGGCTGTTCGACTATGCCATCCGCGCTTAAGAAACGAAACGGTATCGACTGTTCTTTGCCGTATTCTATTGCCCGATACACGCCGAAGTGCAGATGCGGCAGGGCCGAGTGGCCGGTGTTTCCGGACAGGCCGATTTGCTGTCCGGCCGAAATCCTGTCGCCGACCTGTACCAGCACACCATCCTGCTCGAGGTGGTAGTACTCGCCGGTCGTTTCGTCGTCGTGCAGTATGACGATGTAGTTTGCCCGTCCCGCGCATTCGTCCTTCCAGCAACCTAATGAATTCGACGATTCCGTGCGTGCCACGATACCGCTCCTCGCAGCATGAACCGGCGTACCTTCTGCCATCTTGAAGTCAACTGCGAACTGCTCGATCCCCGTGTGACTGAATCGTGAACCGAAGCCCTGCAGTACACGGTAACTCTTGCCGCTTTCATAGGGCAGCATGTATACCAGTTGCTCATTGTGTTCCGCATGCATGTTGCCGATCGTCCACTGGCAGCTCAACGCGCGGCGCCTGCTTTGCCACGCATCGCCTCGCGCGACCACAGGCAACAAGAGTGAGTCGCCGGATGCGAGTGTCCTGGTAAGCGATGACGGACCATTGATGTCGAAGTATCCGGTATTGAACTGCACGGAGAAAGTCAGTGGCACCGGGCTTGAGTTGATTGCCTGCAGACCGATGGCGCCGTCATTGTCCGCCGCTTCGATGCACAGCCACTCGCAGCTGCATGCTGCACGAGCCTCGCCGAACGGATCGAGCAGTACAGCACCGAGAAGCAGGGCCGATAGAACCGGTCTTGTCATCGATTGCTTGCCGCCGGGCCCGCGATTTCGCCTGTCGCAGCCGGGGCCGCGACGTCGGATGGTCGGTAAAAGAACTCGTGCGTATAGGTCTGGTCGGGCACCGTGACGATTTCACCGTCCTTGAATCGCGGACGATAAACCAGGTCTCTTACATTGCGCAGGACATCGTTTTCCATTTCGACGAGGCCAGGCGGGTCGGATTCAATTAACGAGATATTCGTCGATTGGCCGCTCTTGCTGATGGAGTATCCGACGACGATGGTGCCCCGTTCGAAATTTTCCGGCCTGGCTTGTCCGAAGTCCTGTCGCGTGCTGTTGTAATAGCGGGTCGGGCTGATGCTTTGCAGGATTATCGGCGACTCCATGGTTTCTATCCTGCTCGGTATTCTGTCTTCTTCGGCCGAGAGCAGTTCCCAGGTCTCTTCATAAACTTTCTTAGCACGGTTGGCACGTTCCGTCAGCGTGTAGAAGTCGCCCAGCGCCAGCAGGCTTATATGTTGAATTTCCCAATTCGACTCGGGATTGTTTTCAGCAATGCGCAGTGCGCGCTTCAAGTAAACTTCGCCGCCGGATGCCGGAGTGTAGGTTTGGAATTCCGGATCGTACGGTTCTACAAAGAGATAGGATCGACCGAGGCCGGTCAACGGCGGGATCAGGGAAAGGTCGTCGCGCCCGCGCGAAGACTCGAGTATTCTGATAATGCGCCTGTAGGTGTTTCTCTCCGAATTGTACCGCTGCATCCGGTGCATCCAGTTGGCCTGTCGCTCCAATGCCGGCAATACGTCCTCGCTGTCCGGGTCAACGTTGCGAACCTGCAGGTTGTAGACGTTTTCCTGGACGTCGAGTGCGTCGCTCGTTTCCCCGACCAGAAGATAGGTTTCGGTCAGTGCGTCCAGCATTTCAATTTGTCGCAGGTTGTGCGGGCCGTCATTGACGTGACTGATGTGCACGGAGTGGTCGAAGGTGTCCCTGGCCAGGTCCGGACGGCCGGCTGCGAGCTGCGCAGCTCCGAGCCCGTTGAGCGGGTTGATCAGGTCGGCATGTAAGCGGTCTTCGATACGTTCGATTATTTCGATCGCCGCTTTGTAGTTGAGTTGCGCCGATTCGAACTCCTTGTTGTGATACTGGACTGTACCGAGGTTGGTCAGTGCCTTGGCCGAATCGTGGCTGTTGATGCCGTATAGTTTGATCGACAATTCGACAATACGTTTGGCGAGTGTGTCGGCCTCATCGTACATTTGATTATCAATCGAAGACTTGTACGACTGAAAGCTACGCAGGAGTTCAGCACGGTCCCTTTCCTCCTCGGATTCCGCTTCTTCCCAGTCACGGTCGAGGTCTTCGCTGCGAAAGTCGGTAATGATGCCGGGCCCTTCGCTACCGTCCTCTTCATCGTCGATAGTTTCCACGCTTGCTTCTTCGGCAAGTTCTTCCTCGCTGAAGACGATATCGCGAATATCTTCATCTTCGTCATCCTGCTGTGCAAAGCTACTCGCCGTAAGAACGAGTCCGGCAAACAAAACGACTGATTGGAGAAATGCTTTTTTATTCATCGGGTCCTGAAAGTGCCTGATCGACGCAATTCAATCTGACTTCCTGACGGCCAAATAGTTCTTGAAATGAAGGCTCTGCCAGACTGCAAATACTATACATATTCGGGGCGCACGTCGGTACCGCGGGCGGTCTCGATGGCGCCGGTCAGGCGCCGCCGCCGGGCTCGAGAAGCCAGTCCTGCTGGCGGGGGCCGGGTGCCTGAAACTGTCTGCAATCAAGAGTTTGCTGATTTCCGGAGCTGCTCATGGCGAGTTTCCGGCAGGCCGCTGCAAATCGCTGCGCAATCATCTGTGCGTAAGGTCCCTGTCCTGACTGGCGGACAGCGAAGCGGGCATCGTAGTCCTTTCCGCCGCTGGCCTGACGCACCAGGCTCATCACATGAGCTGTTCTGTCGGGCATATGTGTGTTGAGCCATTCCTGGAAAAGAGTTCCTACCTCGTGCGGCAGCCGCAGAAATATGTAATGTGCGCGTGACACTCCTCGCGCTGCCACGTTGGCCAGGATCGACTCTATCTCGCTGTCATTGACGGCCGGGATGACAGGCGCCATCAACAGACTCACCGGCACGCCGGCCTTGTTCAGATCGTCCATCAGGCGAAGGCGCACTTCCGCGGCAGGAACTCGCGGCTCGAGGAGACGTTTAAGGTCCCTGTCCATGGTCGGTATGCTGACGGCTACGGAGCACAGGTTTTTTTCCGCCAGCGCTGAAAGCAGATCGATATCGCGTCGCAACAGGCTGCCCTTGGTGATCAGGCTGACCGGGTGGCGGTGAGCCAGGAAGGCCTCGAGCAGACCGCGCGTAATACCGAAGCGTTTTTCCGCCGGCTGATAGGGGTCCGTATTGGCGCCGATCGTAATGGGCCGGACCTCGTAGTCGCGCTTCGCCCATGCCGCGAGCAGTCTTTCGACGGCATTCGGCTTGTAGAAAATTTTCGTTTCGAAATCCAGCCCCGGCGACAGGTCGAGGTAGCTGTGACTCGGTCGCGCATAGCAATATATGCAGCCGTGTTCACATCCCTGGTAGGGATTGATCGATCGGTCGAACGGAACGTCCGGGGAGCGGTTGCTGCTGATGATGCTTTTGGCCGTCATGGCCCGGTATTCGGTTTCCGGCGCCGGCAGTTCCGCAGCGAATTCGTCGAGCAGCTCGGCTGGCCGGCGATCGAATCGGCCTGCCAGCCGCGAAACGGCACCTCGACCCTTGTAGGCGGAAACTGGCATGCCGGATACTGTATATAATCACAGTCTCCGCTGGCAAGCGGCCGGCGCTAGTTGAGAACCTTGTAACCGCGCCCGCGCATGCAGTTCTTGACCACGTGTTGCTTGTCACGGTCGGCGTCGAGGCCCGAGCGCGTTGCGCCCAATATACTGCCGTAACCCGCGCCTTTGCCGGCATCGCCACTGATAGCACCGGTCGCCGCTCCGATTACGGTGCCGCCGGCGGCGCCCTTGGCAACGCCTTCTTCGGTACGGATCTGGTCCGAGTACGCGCTGCATTCGGCGAGATCGGCCTCGTATAAGGACATATCGACACCCTTGGTGTCGACAATCGGCTCAGGATGCGACGAACAGGCGGCCAAAATCAGCGCTGCCAGGAGTCCACCACCATTCGTTGCCTTGAATTCCATCATTGCACTCACCGTCTAAGTCGTTTTCCAGCCGCAACCAATACTACCAGTCCCGCGGCGCGGGCCGGCGCGATAGCGACCGACCAGCTTGGCATTGGCACGTTCATGGGCTACAAAGGCCCCCCAATGTAACGCGCCGGCGCTCCGCCGGTTGACTCACCGCGAGATACCGATGGCGAATTCGACCCAGGCCTCGACTGCAAGAGCCATTTTGTATGCATTCCTCGCCAATCTTGGCATTGCGTTGGCGAAATCCTGGGCGGCCTGGCTGACGGGCTCTGGCAGTATGCTGGCCGAGGCCATTCACTCCTACGCGGATTCCGGCAACCAGGTTCTGCTGTATCTCGGGCTGCGGCAATCGGACAGGGCGGCAGACAGTGAGCACCCCTTGGGCTACGGAAAGCTCAGTTACTTCTGGAGCTTCATCGTCGCCATGTTGTTGTTCAGCGTCGGCGGCCTGTTTTCAGTGTACGAAGGAGTGCACAAGCTGAACCATCCCGAGCCGATCAGCATGGCCTGGGTGGCGCTGCTGGTTCTCGGTATTGCCGTTGTCCTGGAAGCGTCGTCGCTGATGGGCTGCCTGCGGGAAATCCGGCACATCCGGGGCGAAAGGCCGTTTGCCGAATGGCTGAGAAACACGCGGAATTCGGCATTGGTCGTCGTTTTCGGTGAGGACATCGCTGCACTCATCGGTTTGCTGCTGGCTTTCGTTTTTGTGGCGCTCGCCGCGCTGACCGGAAACCCGGTTTACGATGCGATCGGTTCGATCTGTATTGGCATCGTACTGCTGGTTATTTCGGTTTTCCTCGTTATCCGGGTGCAGTCCTTGCTGGTTGGCCGCTCCGCGGACCCGCTGATTCAACAGGCCATCGCGGATGTCATTCGCGAGCAACCGGATATCGAAGAAATATTCAACACCATAACGCTGCAGTTCGGTCCGGATACGATGCTGGCCGCAAAAATCCGTCTGAAAGCGGGTCTCGATATCGACACGGCGGTCGCACTGATAAACGTTCTGGAAGAGCAGCTGAAAATGCGCATCCCCGAACTTCGCTGGTGCTTCGTCGAACCCGACACCGTGGATTGAACAGGCCGCCCGGGCAGGCACCCTGTTATCCGAAGCGCTGAATCAGGCGCTTTGCTGGTAGATGTGCAGGTCGCGCTGCGGGAACGGGATGGAAATTCCTTCCTTGTCGAAGCGTTTCTTGACGGCTTCCGTCAGATCGAATTTCACTGCCCAGTAATCCTGTGATTTTACCCACGGCCTCACGACAAAATTCACGCTGCTGTCCGCAAGTTCTGATACAGCGATCTGACACTCTGGATCTTTCAGCACACGCTCGTCTGCGGCTACCTGTTGCTTGATCGCTTCACGTACTTTGTCGAGATCGTCGCTGTAACTTACGCCGACAACCAGGTCAATTCGCCGCGTCTCGTTCGCATTGTAGTTTGTGATGATGCTGTTCATGATCTGACCATTGGGAATGATGATCTCCTTGTTATCCGGAGTTCTCAGGATCGTCGTAAGAACCTGTACCTGGATGACGGAACCGCCAACACCCGCGGCCTCGACATAGTCGCCGACCTTGTACGGGCGAAACAGGACTATAAGGACACCGGCAGCGAAGTTCGCCAGAGAGCCCTGCAATGCCAGGCCGACGGCCAGACCGGCCGCACCGATCAAAGCGACCAGCGACGCCGTCTGCACGCCGAGTTTGGTGATGGCCGCGATGATGACGAAGGCCATCAGGGCCCATTGCACGAGGCTTGTAACGAAGCTGATCAGGATCGGGTCGACAGACTGCGCAGCCAGCACCTTGCGAACGCCCTTGGTCACCATGCGGGCGACCGTTCGTCCGACATAGAAGATGACGATGGCTGCCAGCAGGTTCAGGCCCAGGTCGAGACCTGTTGATTGCAGATCGCTGAATATTTTGGCCCAGTCTATATCGAGGCCAGGTATGGCTATGTCATTCATCAAATCTTTCCTTTTTTCCTCTTCGGTCTTGCTGATTGGCTGAAACGGATCGCGGAATTTGCCTGCGATGGAGTTATCAATGGCCCGGGATGCCTTCGTGGCCACTGCGAAATCGATAAATGAAGTATGGCGCCTTCATCATCATGTGGTCCTTGCTCTTCAAGACCTGGTCCTGGATAGCACTGTCAGCAAGGTAGAGCCAGCCATCGGGACCAAACGACAACGCGTCCGCCCAGCGGATTCGGCGCGACTGTATCAGCGTTCGAAGCACGCGGTCCTGGCCGACCATCATGACGGAACCGTGCTCGATATCGGTAATATAGACATTGCCGTCAATATCCGCGCTCAAACCGTCGCTGAGGGGCTTCCTGCTGAAGTGCTCTACGGCATTTTCGAGCTGCCGGGGCGGCAAGGAGGCATCTTTCAGGATACTGACCGGAATTCTGAAAAGTTCGTCGTTATTGATAGCCCCGTAATAAAGCCAATTGTTGTCTGCATCGATCGCAATGCCATCAACGCCGCCTTTCAGCGATATGAGGCCACCCAGAAATGTCATGTCCCGCGAGGGCGTGCGAATCAGGTGGTTTTCCGCGCGTACCGACTCGTGGGATTCCAGTACCCGGCGAGCACGGCGAGCCTCGACTTCGTACACGACGATTGCCGGTTTCTTGCGCCAGAAACTTGCGTCGGCGACAAAAACGTACTCACCGTCCGCACTGACCTGCAGGTCCTGTAGAAATGAGCCGGCCGGCGCGCTATCGGCAGGAAACAGGAAGTCGTGGGCGATCTTCCCGCTGGCAAGATCGAATGCCAGCAGCCTCGCGGTACCAAATCCGTGATTGCCGTGATCCATGGTCCACAGCCGGTCTTGCCGGTCGACGACAATGCCCAGAACGGTGTTGAACAAGTAGGGCTGTACTGTGCCGCTCGGGTAGGGAACGGCGGCCCCGTTTACCCATTCGAGAAGTTTGTTGCCTTGCGGTCTCGATTCGGGATGCACCGTGAAAAAGATCCGGCCGTCGCCACTGACGGTGACGTTTCCAATGGGCTCGCCATAGCTCAACACGACTTCGAGTTCTGATTCGTCCAGCATCGGTGGCGTTGACAGATCGGGGTAAGGTTCGCCACCGCCGTAGCTGAATCGAAGTATCGCGGCTCCGAGCAACGTGATGGTTGCGATAAAAAGCAGGAAACTTTTCAAGACTCCGGACTACCCCTGACAGAATGCACCGCGGATTCTACAATGTCGCAGCGCCTCAGTCTTGGCCTTACAGTGCGACGATCCAGGCCAGGGCCAGTGAAACCACCGTTGCCGTCGCGGCCAGTCTCTGTATCGCGGGATTCTCCAGATTTGTTTTCAGGACCGTAAGAATTAATCCGCCGGCGAATCCACAGGCAAATCCGGTCAGGTGAGCACCGACGTCGGTCATTTCATCTCCGGTGCCGGTGTAGGCGAGCAATGCAATTCCGCCGATTATGGGGCCTAGTCGGTAGGGCCAGCGATCCTGAATCATGAATCGCGACCGCCAGACGAAGCCCGCCAGCAAACCGAGTGCAGCAAATACAGCGGTCGATGCGCCTATGGAACGGTGCGCCGATTCCAGTAACAGCGTGTTTAGAAGGTTGGCACAGGTCGCCGACAAGATAATCGCAAACCAGGCGACGCCGGAGCCGAGCAGGCGACCGGCGAAAAAGCCGAACAACGCACCGAAACCCAGATTGCCGAGCAAGTGGCGGATGCCGCTGTGCAACGTCAGCGCCGTCGTCGCACGCCACCACTCGCCTTGCCGGATGAGTTCACCGTCCACGCGTCCAGCGGCGAACCAGTTCCTGCCGAATGCAAATTCGCCGGCAAGCCACGCAATGACACACAAAACGACAATGTAAACAAAAACGCCGACGAGGCCGCCCTTGTGTCCTGGTAGCGGCACAGGCGCGGCCTTTGTTTTCGACGGCCGGTTTTCCTGTTCGTATTGCCAGATTTCGTACTTCGCTCGCTCGCTCGCTTCTGCCGGAACCAGCAATGCGGCGCCGAAGTCTCCGTTTACGATTTCGCAGGGTATGCCGAGTGAGTGCAGCACCAGTGCGCGATCGGATACCGCCTGCGGGCTGCGTGCTTCGTAAACCACGCTCAGTTCGCCGTTCACGTGCTGTCATCCAGCAGCGCAGGAAGAATCTGCGCCAGTATTTCCGTGCATCCGCCATCCATTTTGAAAGAGGCGATATTGTCTGCGCGGGTCTTGCCGCGATTGATGATCACAAGCGGTTTTCCCGATTCTGCCGCGAGTCTCGCAAACCGATAGCCGGACCAGACCATCAGCGAGGAACCGATGACCAGCATGGCATCGGACTCGGAAACGGTCTGTTGAGCCTGCTGCACTCTTTCGACGGGCACCGATTCGCCGAAGAACACGACATCGGGTTTGAGTATGCCACCGCATTCCGTGCAATCCGCCGGCACGAACTTGTCGGAGGCTGCGGCTTCCAGTTGCGCATCGCCGTCCGGTGCGAATTGCGACGCCGGAAAATTCCAATCCGGGTTCAATGCCGCCAATCGTTCCTGCAGCCGGTCGCGGGAGCTGACGTCGCCGCAATCCAGGCAACGAACTTTTCGCAGAAGTCCGTGCAGATCGATCACGTTGCGACTTCCTGCAGCGCGGTGCAGGTTGTCGACGTTCTGCGTTATCAGGCAGGAGATCCGGCCGGCAGTCTCCATTTTCGCCAGGGCCAGGTGGGCGGCATTCGGTGTCGCGCCTGATACGCGGTGCCAGCCGGCGAAACTGCGCGCCCAGTAGCGGCGGCGTGTCCCTGCGTCACGACGAAAGTCTCCGTATTGCACGGGTTGAGCATGCTTCCAGTTGCCGTCGCGGTCGCGGTAATCGGGAATGCCGGAATCGGTGCTACAACCGGCACCGCTCAGTACCGCGAGGCGCCGGTGCGGCTTCAGGAATTGGAAAAGCTCGTCTGACATCTTAAAAAAAGTCATAAAAACAATAAGTTAGTGAAACAAGTCGCGGCCGGCTTCTGGCCGCTTTCCTTCAGCCGCAATTCAGCTTCGGCGAAACATAATCTTCTTCGAAGCATGAAACACAGACTTGTAGAGACATGGCCATTTTCAGAAAAATCTACTTCGGACTTGCGCTGGTTTCAGCAGTATTTCTGCTGATTTCGCTGTTCTGACCGCGGCGCTTATACCGATCTGATCAGCCGATTGCGCTAAGCTTGCTGCTTTCGCCGAACAGCGAGTCTACGTCATGTCGCATTTCCTGGTTGCCGCCCCGATGCTGCTTTGCGCCTGCTTGCCTCTGTCACTCAATGCTGAGGTCGCGGATGCCGATATCAATGGCTTCACCGTTCGACACACAATAAACATCGCGGCAGTCCGGGAGGATGTATATCGCGCCGCCGTGCACGACGTCGGCAAGTGGTGGAGCGACGATCACACCATGTCCGGTGTAGCGGCGAACATGAGTATCGATGCCCGGCCGCTGGGCTGTTTCTGCGAAACGCTCGGCGACGGCGCGGGCGTTGTGCACATGACAGTCACATTCGTCAATCCGCTGGTAATGATCAAACTGACCGGAGGCCTCGGTCCCCTCGGACTGATGGGTGTAGACGGCAACATGACCTGGGAGTTCGACGATGGAGAGGCAGGTACCGATGTCACACTGAATTATGCAGTGGGCGGATACATGGATGGAGGCCTGAACTCAATTGCGTCAAGTGTCGACGCGGTACTCGTCGAACAGATGTCGCGACTGAAGGCATTCGTTGAAGCCGGTTCCGGCGACGAATAACCGGCGCGGTTCGCCAAATGGCCAGTCCACAACCAGGCAATCCGCCGCGGCCCAGGCGGTCGTCGACCGTCCTCCTGATTCGCGATGGCGAATCGACGCCCGAAGTGCTGATGCTCAAGCGCCACGCGAAGTCGGCATTCGGCGCAGTGTACGTCTTTCCGGGTGGAGTAGTGGACGCCTGCGACAGCTGCACCGGCGATCGTTGCGGCGCCATTGGCAGGGAGCAGGCGGCCGACCTGCTTGGCACTGACGATGCGCTCGACTACTTCAGCGCCGCGGTTCGCGAAGTCTTCGAAGAAACCGGTGTGCTGCTTGCAAACTGCACCACGGCATCCGACCCACAGCGCTTTGCCTGTGATGCCGATCGACGCTGCCTGATCGAAGGCGACGTTTCGTGGGACGAATTCCTGCGGCTACGAAAACTGACGCTGTCCTCGCAAGACCTGCATTATTTCGCGCACTGGATTACGCCGATCAGCGAACCAAAACGTTTTTCAACTCGGTTCTTCCTGGCCAGGATGCCCGAGGGACAGCAGGCGAGCCATGATGGTCATGAACTGACCGACAGTTGCTGGATGACAGCCGCCGACATACTCGAAGCGCAGAGAGCAGGGCAAATGCGCCTGATCTATCCGACCTATCGCACGCTGAAGGACATCGTAAACAAGAAGACGGTGACCGACGTCATCGATTGGGCAGTAGAGCGTCAGCGCAGCGGTGTTGCGAGAGTGTTGCCCGCAATCGTCGATATCGACGGCAGGGACAAGGTCGTGCTGCCGGGCGATCCGCGTTATCCGGTGGAAGAACAGGAATGAGCAGCGAACTTCGGGCAGGAATCCTGCAGGAAGTCGCTACGGGCGTCAGGCGGCTCGTTGCACCGAACCCCGGTATGATGACCGGGCCGGGAACAAACACCTATCTGCTCGGAAGGGATGCCATTGCAGTCATTGATCCTGGCCCGCGCATCGACGCACATATCGATGCCATAGCTGAAGGTGCCGGTGCGCCGGTCCGCTGGATACTGGCAACGCACACGCATCCCGATCATTCCCCGGCGGTCAGCGCACTGGCGGCCATGACGGGAGCCGAGGTGCTCGGCCGTCCGGCGCCCGAGGGTCGGCATCAGGACCGGACGTTCCACCCCGACCGGATCCTCGACGACGCTGATGTGCTGAAGACGGCCGAGTTCGAACTGCAGGCAGTGCATACGCCCGGACACGCGTCGAATCACGTTTGTTACCTGCTGCGGAAACATCGCTGTCTTTTTACAGGCGATCACATCATTAACGGTTCGACGGTCGTGATCGATCCGCCGGACGGCAATATGCAGCAATACATCGAATCGCTGCGACGCCTGAAGGACATCGATATCGCTTCAATCGCGCCCGGTCACGGCGAAGTGTTCACGAATCCCTATGAGGTTATCGACTGGATCATCGATCATCGACTGGAACGCGAGGGCAAGGTGATTGCAGCGTTGCGTAAGAACCCGGCTTCGACCTCGATGGAACTCGTTGCGGTCGTCTACAAAGATGTTGACCGCGCGCTTTATCCGGTGGCAGAGCGCTCGCTGCTTGCACACCTGATCAAACTGAAGGATGAGGGAAGGGCGGTAAACGACCAAGGTCGCTGGCGGCAAGGCTAGAAGCCGCGGCCAGCTGCAACCGGGTAAGATGCATAATCTAGGTGGAACCGGTTCGCAATAACTTGATCAGCGAAACGATTTCCTCGTTCGCCAACCCAGCTTGCACGCCGCGCTTCAGGATTCTGTTGGCAAACTGCGGAATCTGGTCGTCGATATTCGCGTCTTCGGCCTGCGAAAGCACGCGATCGAGAATGCCGCTGTAAACGCCAAGCGACGCGCCGGGTTTCGAAAAGTCGTTGTTGGCAATGGCTGCACCGAGATGCCGGACTTCCTGGACATCGCTTGGAGATGAATCGGCAATGACCGAGGCCAGCAATTCGGCAGACACGCCCTCGGACTCGCAGATCAGCGCCGCCTGGGTCAGGCCGAGATGCGTGCAGATGTAATAAAAGAGTATGGCGACGTCGAGTCCGGCGGCCGCGCCGATTGGCTCGCCGAGATAGCGCAGGTCGCTGGTCAGTGCGTCAAGAATCCCTCTGGAGCTTTCATAAGCTTTTGATTTTCCAGATAAAAATATAAGACCATCCTGGCCGACCTCGCGCGGGTACGCGAGGATAGCGCCGTCGAGGTAAGCCGCCGCGTGGGAGTTTGCCCATTGCTCCGCATCGCGCGCTTCCTGCGGTTTTCCGGTCGAAAACTGCACCAGCGTCTTTCCCCGGACAGCAGACTCCACGGCCTTCGTGTGCAGCAGCGTGTTGCAGGCGTCGTAGTCGTCGATGCAGATGACGGTGACCGCGCTTGCGGCAATGCAGTCTGCTACGCCCTTTGCACAGGCGATGCCATCGGCTGAAAATGGCGCCATTCGTGCCGCGCTTCGATTCCAAACCGTGACATTATGTCCCCTGGCGACGAACGCCCTCGCGATGGCGGAACCCATCGCGCCGAGCCCGACGACCGATACCGAAGACCCGGCTGTTTGCTTGGCATTTTGCATCGTTACCCCTCGGCCGAAACCCTTTTGCGGGGTTGATATGACCCGGCAGTTCGCATAGCGTAGGCAGCCCGATTTGCCAGGACCGGAAGAATGACCTTCGTTGTAACCGAGGCGTGTATCAAGTGCAAACTGACAGACTGCGTCGAGGTCTGCCCGGTCGACTGTTTTCACGAAGGCCCGAACATGCTGGTCATCGATCCCGACGAATGCATTGACTGCACCCTGTGTGAACCGGAATGTCCGGTCGAAGCGATTTTTTCCGAAGACGAACTGCCGGAGGATCAAAAGCAATTTCTCGCCATCAACACCGAGCTGTCGCGCGAGTGGCCGGTCATCACGCAGATGAAAGATCCGCCGGAAGACGCGGACGAATGGCGCGAGGTCAAGGACAAACTGCAGTACCTGGAACGTTAGGCGACGGCATTGATCAGTCTTCGCGCACGATTCGTGCGCTTCATGTCCAACCAGTACTTCAAGCGTATAACGCCGGACACCGACGTTGCCGAGTTGCGCAAGTCCTGGGATGAAATCGCCAGCAAACTGAAGCCGGCATCCGGTGTGCGGCGCCGCGAAGCGATCGTGGACCATATCCACTGCGAATGGCTCGTTCCCGAGAAGTGCGACGAAGCACCGGCAATTCTGTATCTGCATGGCGGCATCTACCTGGTGGGAAGTGCAACCACGCATCGCCGCCTGGTCAGTTATGTCGCGAAAACGGCCGGCATGCGCGCGCTGATTCCGAATTACCGGCTGGCACCCGAGCATCCGTTTCCAGCCGCTATCGAGGATGCGAAACTGATCTATCGGAAGATGCTGGAGCAAGGCATAGCCTCGGAAAAAATCGCCATCGGCGGCGACTCTGCAGGCGGCGGGCTGACGATGGCAACCCTGCTCGCGCTGAAGGACGAGGGCGTTCCGCTGCCCGGTGCCGCGTTCCTGATGTCGCCCTGGCTCGACCTGGCGGCGCAAGGGGAATCGCTGGTTACGCGTAAGGACCAGGATCCCTGGTTCGATCCGGACAATATGTCGGAAATGGTGCGCCGCTATTGTGGCAACGAAGACCGGAAAAACCCGCTGGTATCGCCGTTGTACGGTGAGCTTTCGGGACTGCCGCCCATGCTGGTCCAGGTTGGCGATCACGAGATCTTGCTGAGTGACTCAACCCGCCTGTCCGATCGCGTTTCGGCCGCGGGCGGCAAAGTCACACTGCAGGTATGGCCCGATATGTGGCACGTCTTCCAGTATTTTGTCGGCCAGATGCCGGAAAGCATGCGTGCAATTGAGGACATCTCGGATTTCTTGAACAAGCACGTGGGGTAGTCGGCCCGTATCAGAATCCCGATTGTCGCTGGCTGTCGTCGTACATTCGCGTCAGAAAATTGCGGATAGCGGGTTCCGCTTCTTTGCGTGACATGAGTTTCTGCTGCTCGAGGATCTTTGCCATGTCTCCGATAGAGCGTTTGCCGTCGATGAGCGACATGATGAACGAATAGATCTGCGTCGACATCGCCTGGGTGCGAAACGACTGCAGCAAAGGTACCGGCTCCTTACCGGTCACGATCCAGTCCGGTAGCGCTTTGTAGCGACCCGGACTATCGACGTCCTGCTGCTTATGTGCGCAAAAGGTAAACACGGTCTCCTGGCGAGCATGACGGCTGGCTGGTGAACACATATAAGGAATGGTTGCCTGTCGAACCACGGGCGCATCGAATCCCGATTCCCCGGCAATGATCAGCGTTTCCTCCGGACTGTAACGTCTGGCGCGTTCCGGGCTGTCGAAAGCCAAAGATCCGAAGTTGATCCAGCGCCCGCCGTGTTTCAGCAAATTATTGATTCTTATACTAAAAACAGGCAGATCTTCCGCGACGATGTCGATAAGCCATGGCGTAATGACAGTGTCGAAGACTTCGCCGGCAAACGGCGCACGAAGCACATCCCCCAGCAGCAGAAAGAAGCCGTCGCGCACCGGCTCCGGCGCGCCCAGTTTTCTCAGGACAGCAAAGTCGTCCAGCGATTTCGGCGCGATGGGAAACTCATGGAGTTGCAATTGCTCTCCGCCCACAAGCTGTTTCGCAATCAAAAGCAACAGCGGATTGAAGTCCATCGCAATGGTCGTATCAGGCGCAAGCTGCATGTGCAGGTCGTAGGCGAGTCGGCAGGCTCCGGCGCCGAGCACCAGGACATTACCCAGCGATTCGTTGTCTGTCAGTACACTGCGAATCTGTTCCAGGGACGCTTCGTTTTCTGCGTCGCCCCATGCCCAGTCCCTGTGTACGTTCGCATAATAGGTATTCAACCCCTGGTCTGATGGCAAGCGTGTGCGCATGGCGAGGTGCGACTCGTAACTCGCCTGTATGGATTGGACGTCGACCGGTGAAAGCAATTGCCGCAACGTCTTCTTGTGCCGGTCTGTGGCCGCCAGTTGTTGTTCCAGACGCTTGCGCGTGAGTTCGCGCCGGTTCTCGGCGATCAGTTCGGACTTTAGCCGTTGCGACTCGTGAGACAGCTGCTGCAGAGAGTAGTGCAGACGGTTTCGCCATTCACCGAGCGATGATTCCGGATCGGCAAAAAGCCACGGAATACCGCCGATGTCTGGATATTCCGTCTTGCATGCGCCACATCGGTAGCGATCTTCTTTCCTGTCCAGCGGCCTTTTGTCGCAGCGCGGGCAGGCGAGCAGTTCATCGAGACGACTGGCATCCTGCATTTTTAACTCTCATTCTGGAAACAATGCTGGCTGCATTATGGCGCAGCGAAAAAGGGGCCGGATACATTTTCTTGATGATAAGAAATGTATCCGGCCCCTTTTTCGGAACCGACTGGCTGTATTTTAAGCGATTGACGGCCAGCCGGACGAATCCGACTGGCCGTCGTTTGACACCCCAACAGTGGGATATTAAGAGGGATTCAGCGGACCGATCTGTCCCTGCACGATGGCGTCGAATGCCGTCATGCGGTCGCGAAGGGTCGAGTCTCCGAGACCATGGTTCGGGAACAGGCCGGCAAAATTGCCTTCCTCGCCGTGCAATGCCATGTAATTCAGGATCACGGTGTTCACCAGCAGGTTGACGTTGTTGGCGGCAGGCGTCGCGGCACGCGCTACGTTGGCACCCGCGTCCATGTAACCAAGCTGCTGATGCATTGCCTGCTCGGCGGCATTGGCACCGCGGAGCACAGCCCGGCCGTTCGGATTGAATACCATGAAGAACGATGCGGCAGTCGACGAGTTGTCACTGACCCATTCACCCTTGCCACGACCGTCGATCGAGTTGTCGATGACGCCGTTGCTCGAGAGCGAACCGTCACTGAATACGTACATCATCAGCGGAACGCCGATGCGTGCTGCGTATTCGATACAGGCGCCCATGCAACGGCCGGCACGGAAGTCCTTGACCTCGCCTTCGCGACGCTGACCACCGTGGTAGTCGTAGCCGCCCATTTCGATACAGGCGGCACCGGCAAAACCGTTCATGACCAGCTTCATGACCGAAGCCGTCTTGCGGAATTCCTGGCCGTCACGACCGCCGTCATTGAATTCGGCGTCGCTGAAGATGCCGCCGGGGCCTACGATCATCGGATCCTGGCCCGGATCCAGCGGCGTGCCACCGAAGCGATCGGCGATGTCGGCGGCTTTCAGGTAGCCGCAGCCCACCATGTCCTTGACTACAGCACTGGCGGTGACCTGCTGGCCGGCGTCGACCGTACCCATTTTCTTGTCACTGAGACGGTAGATTGATTCCATGACCGCGGTGGCATCGTTCGGGCCGAGGATACCGACCAGCTGGCCGGTGTCGACCAGGGCGGTAACGTCACTTGGACGATCCACCTTGGTTGGCCGGAATTCCGGATTCATCATCATGGCCGGGATCATCGAGTTGCCGCCGGAATCACTGTTTTCGGTTCCGGCCAGCCTGACGATCGATCCGTTGGCGCCCGCACGCGCTATGCCGTACAGCGGATTATGCGGGTTGTTGGATGTGTCGTTATCCGAGCGCGCCGGAATGATGGCACCGGTCAGGTTCGCTGCGCGGGCCGGATTCATGCTGCCCAGAATGCCGCGGCGAAATGCGCTGTCCGAATGGAAGGCAAGCCCGAAATCGGTGTTGGCATACGGTCCGGTTACGGGATCGGTCAGTCCGGGAACCATGTCACCGGGCAGGCCGAGCTTCTCGTAACCCGAGGTGCTGAGGAAATCCAGCTGTCCGCCCTCCTGGCCGACCAGGACATTGGAGCCAGCGATGTTCGCGCCGCCCGCAAGGTCGAAGCAGATAAACGGAATCTTGCCGGCACCTGCGGTTGCGATATTGCAGGGGCTCGACAGTAACGGCGTCAAGTCACCGGACAACGCGGCGAATGCCTCGCGCGGGTTCGAGAACAGGCTCATGACACCGCCGCCTACAGCGAATGCCGATCCTGACAGGAAACCCTGCGCGACGAATTCGCGACGCGTAACAGGACGCGGATGATCGCCGTGAAGCTGCGGAGCATCCAGGTCTCGGACTTTGCGTTTCTTAGCCATAACGTTTTGCCTCGTATCCTATCTATTCTGTCTACTGAACCAGCGTAACTGCACTGCCAATAACCGAGGCACATACGGCCTTGGCGATTGCCCGCGTGTTCGGATTGTCCGGACTGACCAGCAGGCGATCTATCAGGTTGCCGGGGTAGGTGCCGTTCGCGGAGCTAAAGCCAAGTTCGTTCCTGACTTCCGTGAAATCCGGTTGCGTCAGGATGCTAATGCCCATCGCTCTGTCGATCAGCGGATCGATGATCGCGTTTCGCGAATTTCCAGCGTAAGCGGTCCCCGGGGCCAGGTTGAAATTGAAACCCGGGAAGTAGGCGGCTGCTTTCGCGTTGTCATCGACCAGTGCGTTGCAGTACTCGATAGCCATCTGCGCTATTGCCACCTGGTGCGATGACAGGAAGGCCTCGGGGCTTTCGACAGCCGGCAACGACTGCCGGAGACTCTGGAAAGTGATGTCGACGTTCGGCTCTTCCGTGCTGACGGTCGTGATCGCCGCCATCGTGGCATTGATCTCGTCGAATGTGCGCACGCCGAATCGCTGCGCCGCCGGCAGGTCGCCCTGCACTATGACCAGCGGCGGGTCGAAGGTGCGGGCATAGGACTGTGTACCCAGCAGGTCGAAAGTCAGGAAGAACTCGTCGTCCTCCGGTCCCTTTTCCAGCGGCAGGACAGCACCCAGGCTGGACAATGGCTGGCCGAGTTCGCCGAACAGCGACGCAGACAGGGTCTGATCCATCGTTGCATAAGTCTGGCCAACGTTGGCTTCAGCGCCGTTGATGCCGACTCGCAAGCCACGCAGCGGTATGCCTTCGGGCTGCTGCGTTGGATCAAGCGTGATGAAGTGCGGTTCTGCGAACAGGTAGCCGTAGCTGTCGAACTGTGCAACCTCGAACAAAATGTATGCGGTCGGCACATTGATGATGTCAGCGATGCTGAACAGCAGGAAGAATTTCTCTCCCACGCCGACATCGAAGTTCTGCACGATCTGTTCCGGAGTCAAAACACGATTATGGATGGCAACCAGGCGGAACGTGCCTTGCCACAATCCGCTGTTCGATGCTTCATTGCCGAGAACGAACGCGAAGGTGTCCTGCCAGTCGACCAGCGAGCCGGGCGCAACAGGATCCAGTTGCGTCTCCAGTATGCCGTTGACGTAGATCCTGCGGCCGTCGACCGGGCTGTTCGTGGCGACGACATGCTGCAACGTGGCCTGCAGGACTTCGTCAGCGTCCGGTGTCGACAGTTGTGGATCGCCGTTCAGACTCGTTTGCGTGCTGCGATGCAGGAAGTCGTAGTTATACAGGGTTTGCTGCAATGTGAAATTGCGCGCCGTGTCGCCAGCCGAATAGGTGACGATACGTGCCATTTCCTGGGTAACGTTCGCCGGGACGACCCAGGCCTCGATCGAGTACTCGCCGGTGGCCTTGATCAGGTCGTGCAGCTTCTTGCTCGATGAAGTAGAACCCTGGGCCTTGCCGCCGCCCGCACCGATGGTGATACCCCATCCACCGAACCAGCTCGTGTCGCCGGACATGGTCAGGTTGATCGCCGGTTCGACACCGCTGGTGTCGAATGCTGTAGTGCCGGTTCCGGTCTTGAACTCCCAAAGGGCGATCTGGGCATTCTCGAAACGGTTGCCGCCGGACGCGATGGTACCGTCCACGAGCCGCAGCGCCTTGCTGTTGACCAGCGTCGGATCGAGCTGGGTCAACGGCACGGTATCGGCAAACGCCTGGATAGCGGCCTGTGTCTGGTTAGCGGCCGAAGCGCAGCCGTCGTCCCAGCAGTTATGGAATTCGTTTCGCAGCCGGATGACGAATCGCGAGGCGGACGGATCGTCGAGATCCATCTTCGACTTCGCTGCATCGAAAGCAACGTTTGCATCGGTTTCCGCGAAATACGGCTGTTGTGAAGTAGCAGACTGTGAACTGTGGCAACCCGCGCAGTACTGTCTGAGGATCGGCGTGTGCACGAGGTTGGCGAAGTTCCCAACCGTCGCGTTCGCGTAGCTCTTGCTCGAGCCCGGATCAATTTCAGGGGGCGGATTCAGCACAATCTGTCGACCGCCACCGGATGTAGCGCCGGCCCAGCCCTCGATCCAGGTCGTCATGATGTCGGCGCAGGCGTTGTTGTCGGTCAGCCAGCAATTATGGCCACTGCCAACTTTGGTGACCAGCCGTGAATCGGATGGCTGATTCAGGTCGGCGACCGTGTTCGCCGCTTCAAAAGCCATATTGACGTCGTCGTGCCGCGCGAACATCGGAGTCTGGCCGACGCCGTCGGTATGACATCCGCCGCAGCGGTTGCTCATTTGTATGTTGTCCCAGACATTCAGCTTGAATGCCTGAACTTCGGCCGTAGCCGGCGGCGGACCATTGTAGGTCGAAGGCGGCGTTACGCTGGTGACCGGATTATCCGAAGTCTGTGCGCCACCACCGCACGCCGTCAGCGTTGCAGATAATGCTACTGTCAACAACAACTTGAGCGTACGAACCTTGTTCATGCTCTGCGCGATGCCCATGGCAATTCCTCTTGCGTTATTCATTGTCAGCACCCCTTAGTCGCCCATGCAGTAGACGGCCGCTTCCGCGAACGTCCGCTTCATGCTGTAGGCAGGACTGCCGAACTTGAGTGAGTCCACCATCTGCGTTACCTGGGAGCGATCACTTGCATCCTCGGGATCGCGGAGGCAAACCGCACGAAACACCTTCTTTACCTGGCAGGACGCAAAAGCATCGCTGTTTGCCAGTTCCTGCCCCATGCTCTTGGCGCCATTACCGCTGCCAGGAAGGCTCTGGTCCCAGCCGAGGAACTCGTTCTGGCCGACGCGCCAGCGGTTCTCCCATGCGTCGTCCGGTGTGCGGAAGCCGTAAGGGAAGTTGGCGTCGTTGTTGAAGTATTTCGGCTGCACCTGGCCCTGCGTGTATTCGATGCTGCCGGTCGTTTCGTTGAAGTTGTAATACGCGAAGGCCTGGGCCAGCGGATCCATGCCGTTGTGGCAGCCGACGCAGTTCGTCAGGAACAGCCGGCTGTCGCCACCCGGGCTGCGGCTGACGTCCTGGCGGATGCGGTCCGGCGGAAGCGCGAGGTAGTGCACCTGCTCCATGTCATTACACATGTGATTCAGCATCGTGAAGCGGAACATCGCGCGGTTTGTACCCGCGATAAAGAAGGCCTCAGCCGCAGCGCGCGTCGTCATGATGCCGGCCGTTGCCGTACTCGGCAGGCCGGTAACGGAAGACTGTGTCGTCTGCGTCAATCGCGCCATCATGTCGTGACCGTCTGCTTCGAACTGTGCGTAATGATTGTTGTTCGTATTCGAGTAGGCCGGCAGTCCCGGAACGCCGCTCGCGACATACAGGATGTCGCCCGACAGCAGCGTATTGAACGGGACATCGTCACGAATCATGCCGACCACCGTGGCGATGTAATCGTTCAGCGGCACGAAAACGTTGCTGTCGCGATTGGTCCACGGCGCAACGAAATTCTTCAATGTCACGTTGTAAAAGTTGGGATTACTCATTGCCGTATTGGCAGCGGCAAGCGGGTTGTTGTTCTGACCCGGATCGATATCTGCCTCCATCGACTGAAGCACCGCTTCGGTCGGCGGTACGCCAGCCAGCCGGTCATGCATTTGTTTAGCCTGCTCGCGCGGGCCCGCAAATGCAGTAGTGGCGACGCTCGTACAGAGCAATCCGATCACCAACACCCGGGGCATCGCCCTGAGCCAATTGACGCAGCTCTGGCCGTTGATGATTTCCTGACTTGTCCACGTTATGTATTTCATAGCGTTCCTGCTCATGACCAATACGATCAAAACAATGTCGAAACAGCGGAAGACGTTCTCGAACCCGAGTAGCGAAGGGCCGACTTGTCATCACGAGGACTATTAGGGGGAAGGATTGAATGTCAGCTTACTGACGTGTCCACCTTTCTCCTGGTAGCCCCGCTGTCTATCTGACCGACATCATGTGCCGGCCATACGATCGGTTGCTTTGCGTGGTCGCACCTTAGATAAGCGGTGAGACCTTGCCCTTTTCAGAAGTCCCTGTTGTTCGTGTTTCTTCCTTGAACATCTGTCAGTCGACAGGTGGACTTACATCAAAGATCTTGCCTGAGTCTTGAAAAAATCACCGTGAATGCATTCACAGTCCTGGTTTCGTCCAAAGCTCGCGGCAAACGTTGCCCTCGATCTGCACTGTATGAAGCAAGTGCTGTGCCAGTATTCGGATGTTGTCCGAAAACGTCCAATTACTTGTTTAGAAACAATCATATACAGTTTCATTCGTCGAGCCGTCGTGTATCACTATATGTCAAGTGACTGTCGTACGAACCGCACACAGGCGAACACCCCAATTCACAAACGGCTGATTATTAAGGGTCGCGACGCTGTCGCCGATAGCAGACAGAAACGTCAACTCGTGACAGTGTTGCAACATCTTCGGAAGCTGCTGAAGGAACGCCTCGATAATTTTGTTGCGTCATCGAAACGAAATCGCAACAACGTTCTCTGCAGATGCTGTCGGCAGAAAAAATGTCAGGGAACCTTTTCTCGAAGTCATACGTGTAGAGGAATAGGTTCAGAAATAGAAACGAAAGGAGCAGCATCTCGCATAGCGGCAATATGCAAATTCACAACTTAACTTTGCGTACTGTCGTACTTTCGAGACATTACATTGATCGTTTCGGTTTCCTATACTCCAGCCCTATTAGCAGCCATCGTCGGCGAATAGTAAGTGTTCGACACGCTGCGCGACTTACGCGATGTGACGCTGGTCACGGCCTGCCAATCGTAAGTGTCGGGAAGCCGGGCCTTTTGTGATCGCGTTAACGGTATGTCGGGTGCCCGGCGTCCACTATTACACATTACTTAAATGTCGGAGTAGTGCGCGTCGATTCCTGAAATCAAAGCGGTTAGGGAAGCCGCGGCGAGATTCAGGCTGGCTCGATGATTGCGGAGAACTGATCCGCACTCACATTTGAGTATCGAGGTAATGGAAATGGCTATGCAATCGCAAAATATCATGGATGAATCGAAACAACGCGGCGTGCGAATATTTGCACTCATTGCTGCGTTATTTCTGTTTGCCGGTTGTGAAAGCGGAGAAGGCGTGCAGCTCGGCAATGGCCAGCGGCCGGACCCGGTCATCATCGATTTCCCGATCGCCTATGTAAAGGCACCGCTGCCTGTAGACGATCAGGGTGAGTTCATGCAAACCGACGTTCGCGAACTCGTCACTTTCAACTTCGGTGCAGACGTCTATTTCCGTGATCGCGCCTCGCCGAGCGCGCTTGATGTCAATATTACGGAAGCCATCACCCAGGGACTTGGAGCCGTCCGTGATCTGGAAATCGCCTATGATGGCAGTACGCTGCTGTTTGCGATGCGCGGCCCGGTCGACCTGGGCCTTGCACTGGACGATCCCGGCCAGCCGACCTGGAACATCTGGGAATATAGCTTCGAAACCGGCGTGTTGCGGCGTGTCATTGCGTCGGATCTGACTGCCGAAATCGGCCACGACATCGGGCCTAAGTACCTTCCAGACGGCCGTATCATTTTTTCATCAACGCGGCAGCTTCGTTCGAACGCCGTATTGCTGGACGAGGGCAAGCCGCAGTTTCCCGCCGAGGATGAAGATCAGAACGAGCCGGCCTTTGTGCTGCACGTAATGAATTCGGACGGCACGAGCATTGAACAGGTTTCCTACAACCAGTCGCACGACTTCGATGCGTCGGTCCTGTCGAATGGCCAGGTGGTCTTCAGCCGTTGGGATCACGCCGCCAGGAACAACGCTGTAAACATCTACCGCATGAATCCGGACGGTTCTCAGATGGAGATGCTGTACGGTCAGAACAGTCACAATACCGGCACTAACGGCCAGGTTATTCAATTCGTGCAACCACGCGAACTCGAAGACGGCCGCATCATGGCCCTGGTAAGGCCATTCACCGATACCGGCGGCGGTGGCGACATCATGGTCATTGACACGCCGGTGTATCTGGAAAACACCCAGCCGACCAAAGACAATCCCGGCATGACGGGTCCGGCGCAGCAGCGTGCGACTATCGTCAACGTGTCGACCGTCCCTGGTGTGCCATCCCCGGGTGGTCGTTACAGCTCCGTTTATCCGATACAGGATGGCACGGGCCGAATGATGGTCAGCTGGACGCAGTGCAGTTTGACCGACATCGTCGACCCGAACGCGCCGCCGGTGCCCGCAGTTTACTATCCGTGCACGGCTACGAACCTTGCAAACCCGCTCCTCGAAGAAGCGGATCCGACTTACGGCATCTGGATTTACGACCCGCGTGACAACACGCAATTGCCCATCGTGCCGCCCGAAGTCGGTTTCATGTACACCGAAGTCGTTTCGGCCGATCCGCGTCCGGCGCCTCCTGTCATTCTCGACACCGAGAATCGCTTTGACGCCGATCAGAACCTGGCAGCGGAAGCCGCGGCCGTTCTGAGCATTCGCAGCGTGTACGATTTTGACGGCGGAGCAATTGTCGACATTCCGACGATGGCCGACCCGGCCCAGACGACCGCTGCGCAGCGGCCGGCACGTTTCCTGCGGGTCGAAAAGGCCGTGTCGCTTCCCGACGAGGACCTGCTCGACCTGGACAATACGGCGTTCGGCCGCGATCTGGCCCAGGGCATGAAAGAGATCGTCGGCTATTCGATGATCGAGCCGGACGGTTCGGTCATGATGAAAGTCCCGGCCAACGTCGCGCTGTGGGTCAGCGTTCTCGATGGCAACGGGCGGCGTATCACTGCCCGGCATCAGAACTGGATTCAATTGCGCCCCGGACAGTTGCTCGAGTGCAACGGCTGTCACGTGGCACAGAGTGGCGTTTCCCACGGCCGTTACGATGCATTCGATTCGGCCTACGCTGGCGCACCGACTGCCGGCGTCGAGTTTCCAAATACCGAGCCGATGTGGTTTGTGGGCGAGATCGGCGAGACGATGGCTGAGGTGCGTGCTCGCATCACCTGTGCCGATAACGTCAACCAGTGCTCCTCCATCGAGCCGTCGATGGACATCGAATACGATGACGTCTGGACAGAGGAAGTCGCTGCCGGCCGTCTGAAAGACACTTCATTCCGCTATTCCTACGTGGATCTGACGACACCGCCACCCACGTCGCTTAACTGCATTACGCAGGCGTGGTCGTCGAACTGCCGAATCGTCATCAACTACGAGATGCATATACATCCGTTGTGGGGAGCAGATCGAACGGTACTGGATCCGGTGACCGGAATGCCGGTATTGGACCCGGTTACCGGATTGCCGGTTACGAACAACTGCACCAACTGTCATACGCCGCTGGATGCCGCCGGCATGGCACAGGTGCCGGCGAGTCAGCTGGATCTTACGGATGGAATTTCGCCGGATGAGGCGGATCACTTCAATTCTTATCGGGAATTGCTGTTTCCCGATAACGAACAAGAGCTTAATATGGGCGCGCTGCAGGACAGGTTGGTGCAAAACGGTGTGGATGCCAATGGCGATCCGATTCTGGTCACCGTTACCGTAAATCCGTCGATGTCGACAGCGGGCGCTAATGCATCGGGGCGATTCTTCAATCGCTTCAATGCGGGTCAAAGTCACGATGGTTATCTTAGTGACGCGGAGAAACGCTTGATTGCGGAATGGTTGGATGTCGGAGCGCAATATTACAACAATCCTTTCGACGTCCCGATCAATTAAATCTGCATTTCTGACTCTCCTGGTCGTACTGACCCAGGCAATCAGCGCAGGAGTTGTTCAGGCCGACGAGTACAAGACCGTTGCGGTCGCCGATCCCTATCTGGAAATGCGTACCGGACCGGGTCGCGGCTACCCGATATTTCACATCATTGATCGTGGCGAAACCGTCCAGGTTTTGGCGCAGCGCACGGACTGGTACAAGGTCCGCGGCCCGGACGGCAAGGAAGGCTGGGTCGACAGGGCACAGATGGAACAAACGCTGCAGCCCGACGGCGAAACCACACGCTTCGCGCAGGCCAATCAACAGGACTTCACCGACGCAAAATGGGAGGCCGGTCTCGTCGCCGGTGATTTCGGCGGCGCGAACATTATTTCCGTATACGGCGGGTACTCGCTCAACCCCAATGTCTCGATAGAGGTATGGGGTTCACAGATTTTGGGAAATTTTTCGAACGGCTGGATGGGCAGTGTTAACGTGGTTCACGAGACTTGGCCTGACTGGCGGATTTCGCCGTTTTTCACTCTGGGAACCGGTGTGATTCACACCAGCCCGAAGTCGACCATCATTCAGGGCGAGGACCGAACGGATCAGATTGCTCATGTGGGAGCCGGCTTCCGCGTATATGCGACGCGGCGCTTCGTCCTGAGAGCCGAGTACAAAAGCTACGTGGTATTCACGAGCCGTGACGACAACGAGGAAGTAGAAGAATGGAAAGCCGGTTTCGCGTTCTTTTTCTAGTGCTGCCAATGATAGCGCTTACGCTGTCGGGCTGTGCTGCTACAAAGAGCCTGTTCGGCCGCGGCGACAAATCGGCACCTCCGCCCGCGGAGCTGCCACAGGGGCAGGTGATCGAGCCCGAGGTAGAGCGTCGCAAGGTCAAGGAGCCCAAGATCGATACCGAGGACTTCGAGATCGGTGCGTTTGTCGGTGTTCTGAGTATCGAGGACTTTGGCTCCGATTTCGTCTACGGAGCCCGGATTGCCTACCACGTTACCGAAGGGTTCTTCGTTGAAGGCACGGCCGGACAGACGAAAGCAGGGCTGACCAGTTTCGAAATCCTGAGCGGCGGTGCGCCTTTGCTGTCCGACTCGGACCGCCAGTACACGTATTACAACCTGAACCTCGGCTACAACATCCTTCCAGGTGAGGTATTCATCGGCGAGGGTCGTGCCTACAACAACGCCCTGTATCTGATCGGCGGGCTGGGTTCGACACGTTTTGCCGGCGACGACCGGTTTACCGTCAATTTCGGTGTCGGCTATCGCTTTCTATTCAACGATTCGGTCGCCTTTCATTTCGATTTCAGGGATCACCTCTACGACATCGACCTGCTCGGCGAGGAAAAGACCACGCACAACCTGGAGGCTCACGTGGGCGTGACCATGTTCTTCTGAGGCAGGGTTCACGGTTCCGGTGCAAACGCCCGGGATAAGCTTGGAGTATGAATATGAGAAAAAATCCGATTTTGCGCACTGGCGCCGCCGTCCTGCTGACGCTGGGGCTGTCGGCCTGCGGGGGCATTGAACCCTGGGTAAAGCCATATGAGCGTGACCGCCTTGCGGATCCGATCATGTTCCTCGACGCTGACCCGGTATCGACCTCCTACATTCAGCACGTTTACGAGGCACGCGAAGGCGCGCGAGGCGCCGAAGGCAGCGCTGGCGGCGGCTGCGGTTGCAACTAGCAAACTTCCTATCGAAACAGGACATGAAACTGCAACGTATCGTCTATTCCGTACTGCTGCTGATCTTCGCGATCAATCGCTCGGCCGTGTCCGGCGTATTGCCCGAGGACCGCACCGATATTCTCTACCATCAATACACCGGCGGTGGAGTCACTATTGACGGTCCGTCCGTATTGGTACGAAAGCAGGTCGGCAAGAGCGTCTCGTTTGCGGCCAACTACTACGTCGATATGGTCAGCTCCGCATCGATTGATGTCATCACCACGGCCAGCCCGTATACCGAAGAGCGCACTCAGTACTCGCTGTCGATGGACTACCTTCGCGGCAACACGACAATGTCAGCCGGCTATACCAGTAGCGTGGAGTCGGATTTCGATGCGACGACCTACAATTTGAGCGTGAGCCAGGACATGTTCGGCGACCTGACGACGCTGACGCTGAGTTACGCTTTCGGCGACGATATCGTCGGTCGTTCCGACGATCCGGCTTTTTCCCGCGATAACACGCGTCAGCATTACGGCATGAGTTTGACGCAGATCATGACGCGCAACCTGATCACCAGCGTCAATTTCGAGGTCATCACTGACGAAGGCTTTCTGAACAATCCGTACCGGTCTGTGCGATACGCCGATTCCGGCAGTCCCGCCGGTTACGCGTACGAACCCGAGCTTTATCCGCATACACGCACAACCAGCGCTGTCGGTCTTCGCGCGCGTTATTACATGCCATGGCGTGCTGCGCTACAGGGTGAGTACCGTTTTTTTGGCGACACCTGGGACATCACATCGCATACCGCAGCAGTTACTTATGTGCATCCGATGGGCCCGTGGACATTCACCGGCAAATACCGTTACCACGATCAGACCGGGGCACATTTTTTCAGGGATCTTTTCTCCCGATCGGAAGCGACCAACTTCCGTGGTCGCGACAAGGAGCTCAGTCCCCTCACCAGCCACACCCTGCGATTTTCGGCGAGCTACGAGTTCCTGAGTCGTGGCTGGAATTTCATCGAGAAAGGGTCGGTAACGGCGTCGCTAGACCACCTGATGGTCGATTACCATGAGTTCCGCGACCTGACCAGCACCGCACCGGTCGGTGAAGAGCCCCTCTATTCCCTGAAAGCCAACGTCTTCCAGCTTTTCTTTTCTTTCTGGTACTGATTTGGCGTTCGCAGGTCGCCTGCAATGCAGGCTCCTACAACGGCAATAGAAGACTCGTAGGAGCCTGCACCGCAGGCGACATCATCGATCGCTGTCGGCAATGATTCGATACAATGTTCCCAAATTCGATTTTGGGGGGGCTGTCATGGGTCGGTTGGTCGGAATCGCGCGGCGCGACAAGAAGCGCGGCGAGATGCAAACGCTGCAAGAAGCTGAAATCACGGACGAGACTGGTGTCGCGCTCGATTATCGCGGCAAGCCCGGCAAACGCCAGGTTACGGTAATCTCCGCCGATGTCTGGCGGCAGGTTTGTAAAGAGCTCGGCAAGACCGTTCCCTGGACCGTGCGTCGAGCCAACCTGCTGGTGGAAGGCGTTGAATTGCCGAAAGAGATCGGCGGAGAGTTAAGCATTGGCGAGGTCCGGCTGCAGGTGACCGGGGAGACGGATCCCTGCTTCCGCATGGATGAGCAGTGCGCTGGTCTGACCACGGCCTTGAAACCGGATTGGCGCGGCGGCGTCTGTTGCCGGGTGCTGCGTGGCGGTCCAGTATCCGTCGGCGATACCGTTTTGTATACCGGAAACCGCTGATGTTCATCCTGCTGCTCACCATTGCCCTGATCGCCGTGTTGGTGGCGATTCTTTACAATCGTCTGGTTCGCGACAGAAATCGCACGAGTGCGGCATGGAGCGATATCGATGTGCAACTGCAGCGGCGCCACGACCTGGTACCGCAACTGGTAAAAGCCGTCGAGCAGTACGCAGCTTACGAAAGAGCCACGATCGAAGCTGTAACGACGCTTCGGAAACAGGCGATGCATAGCAGCAGCATCGCCGAACTTGGCAAGACCGAAGAAGAACTCGGCAGCGGTATCAAGCGCCTGCTGGCGATTGCCGAGGCCTACCCGGACCTCAAGGCAAACGAAAATTTCCTCCAATTGCAGAAAGAACTGGTCGAAACGGAAGACTATCTGCAGTTCGCGCGCCGCTACTACAACGGGTCGGTGCGCGAATTGAATACCCGAATCGAGACCGTGCCAAATAACATGATTGCCAGCTTGTTCGGCTTCAAGCAAAAGGACTACTTCCAGAAAAGTTCCGATGACGCCGCGAACGTACCACTGGTCAAACTCGGCAGCATCGAATGAAAATATTTCTGCTGCTGGCACTGGCATCGATTCCGCTGCTGTCGGCGGCGGATGAGCGCATTCTCGAATTTCACAGTGATGTCAGGGTTCAGCAGGACGGCTGGATTGACGTAACCGAAACAATCACGGTGCGCTCCGAGGGCGCGAGAATACGCCGTGGCATATACAGAGACTTCCCGACCGAGTACCAGGATAACTATGGCAACAGCCATATCGTTGCCTACGAACCGCTTTCCGTTTTGCGAAACGACGCAGCCGAAGCATTTCACTCGGAGAAACTGAGCAATGGCTTGCGCACCTATTTTGGCAGTTCGGATCGCTACCTGGAGAACGGCGTTCACACCTACACCTATCGTTATCGCGCCAATCGTATGTTGGGCTTTTTCGAAAGCCACGATGAGCTTTACTGGAACGCAACCGGAAACGAGTGGGCTTTCCCGATCGACAAGGCAAGCGCAACCGTCACGCTGGAGTTTTCCGGAGAACCGCAGATACACAGTGTCGACGCCTACACCGGCCCGATGGGCGCCAAAGGCAAGGATTACACGGTGCGGCGTGAAGATCTTGCCCGGGTCGTGTTCGCTGCGGATCGCACTTTGTATCCTCATGAGGGCCTGACGATCGTGGTCGGCTGGCCGAAGGGCTTTGTCGATGAGCCTGACAGGACGCAACGCATCGCCTGGCTGCTGAAAGACAACCTCAATCTGATCGTCGCCATCGCCGGATTCATCGCATTGCTGTCGTATTTCATTCCGGTATGGCGCGCCTACGGCCGCGATCCGGAAGAGGGACTGATTGTCACGCGCTATCAACCGCCAGAAAACTTTTCTCCGGCTTCTCTGCGTTATATCCAGCAGATGTACTACGACAGCAAGGTCATGACCGCGGCGGTGCTGAATCTGGCGGTCAAGGGCTACCTGCGGATCGAGAAGTCAAAAAAGAAACATACGCTCGTGAAAACCGACCCGGGAAGCAAAGCGCCGCCGCTGGCCGCCGGAGAGCAGGCCTTGTACGGGAAGCTGTTCGCCAGCAGCAGCTCGTTACTGCTGGATGACAAGAATCACGAGAGAATCGGCGGGGCCCGCTCGGCACACAAGCAAGCCCTGGTTCGCGACTACGCGGGACGCTACTTCAAGACCAACGGCCTGCTGAGCATCCCGGGGATCATCATCGCTGTAATCTCGTCGATAGTCGCCCTGAATACCGGCCTAGGGCCTACGCCATTCGTTATCGGCGTCATCGTTCTCATGATCATCACGTTCTTCGTGTTTGCGGCCATCATGAAGCGGCCGACCGGGCTGGGACGAAAACTTCTGGACGAAATTCTGGGGTTTCGTGATTACCTGGAGATCGCGGAGAAGGACGAAATGAACCTGCGAAACCCGCCGGAGAAAACCCCGGAGCTATTCGAGCGTTTCTTGCCGTTCGCGCTGGCAATGGGCGTCGAGCAAAAATGGGCTGAAAAATTCACGGAAGTTTTCGCCAGTCTGCGCGGCCCCGACAACAGCAGCTACCAGCCGGCCTGGTACAGCGGTAGTTGGAACAACATGAACCTCGGATCCAATATGTCGCGGCTGTCCGGAGGCCTCGATACGGCGATCAGCTCGTCGGTCAGCCCGCCGGGTTCTTCTTCGGGCGGTGGCGGTGGCGGCTCGTCCGGCGGCGGAGGGGGCGGTGGCGGAGGCGGCGGCTGGTAGTCATCCGAACCTCTTTGCGGCGGGACTCACGGGAACGGTCCTGCCGATGCGGAGTCTGTTCCTTGTATATACACATAAAAAGACATTCGACTTGAATCAGATCAGATATCAGCGGCGACCGGCGGACAGCGGTACCATTCCCAACGTCATTTTCTTTCTGCTTGTCGCGAACGGGCTGCTGTTCGCGCTGCAGCAGTTTCCACCCTACTATCTCGAGTACTTTTTCTCGCTGTGGCCTATCGAAGCCGTTCGTGGCTCGTTCTATCCGTGGCAGATTGTTACTTACGGATTTTTGCATGGCAGTGTAGGCCACGTTGTCTTCAACATGTTGATGCTGTGGATGTTCGGTCGCGAGATCGAGATACTGATGGGGCCGCGCCGGTTCATTACTTACTACCTGACTTGCGTCGTCGGGGCAGGGCTCGTGCAGTTGCTCGTCGCGTATTTGCAGAACGGACAGTACAACACGGTCGGCGCGTCCGGCGGCGTGTTCGGTATTTTGCTGGCATTCGGCATGGCCTTCCCCAATCGCATGGTCATGTTGCTGATTCCTCCGATTCCGATGAAAGCCAAGTACCTGGTCATCCTGGCGGGCGTATTCGAGCTGTATCTCGGCGTCAGCGGACGCGCGCCGGGAGTGGCAAACTTTGCTCACCTCGGCGGCATGTTGTTCGGTTTCCTGCTGATTCAACACTGGCGCCGACCGCGTCGTCCGCACTAGCGAAACGAACGCAATGGAAAACATCCTGGCCCTTATTGCAGCAACAACGGTTCTGGTTCTCATACCCGGACCGAATGTCGCGCTGATCGTCGCCAATACACTCCAGCACGGTTTGCGCGCCGGCGTAAGAACGGTTATCGGCACTACGATCGGCATCGCTGTGCAATTGGTTTTGGTAACTGGCGGTTTGTCTGCTGTTATTCACGCAGCAGCATCGGCGCTGTTGTGGATCAAGTGGCTCGGTGTCTGTTATCTGCTTGCACTGGCGATAACAACATGGCGTCGGCCGGCGCCAGATCTGCACAGCGTGCAACCCGAGCGTCGGCCCAGGGTCTTTCGACACGGCTTGTTGCTCGCCATCGTCAATCCGAAGGTGTTGCTGTTCAATGCCGCATTCCTGCCGCAATTCGTCAGTGCCACCGGAGACGCGACCTTACAGCTGCTCCTGGTTGCCGGAATCTATCTCGCCGTTATCCTGGTTGGCGACCTGCTTTGGGCGGTGTTCGCGACTTCGGCGCGTCGTAGCCTTGCAAGATTCGGGCACCTGCGCAACAGGCTGACGGCCGTGTTCCTGTTTGGTGCGAGCGTGGGCCTCGCCCTGTCAAAACGCGGCTCCTGACCTGGTCTCGTACAAGAAGGACCCTATCGCCCGCTCGCTGTTCTGAGATAATGGCGCCATGCAATGCCAGGGTCGGCCGGTTACCAGACTGGACGTCGTCGTCCGCACTCTCTTTTTGTCCTTTTGCCTCGCTTGGCCAGCATGCGTTTCGGCGCAACTCGAATCGATGCGGTTCGAGCACCTGACCATCAATGACGGCCTGTCACAAAGCTCTGTCAACGCCCTGGCGCAGGACCGCCGCGGCTATCTCTGGGTCGGTACTCAGGACGGGCTGAATCGATATGACGGATATCGCTTCGACGTCATGCGCTACGATCCCGATGATCCGCGTTCGCTTGCCAACAACAACATAACGACGATATTCGAAGACCGCGCAGGCATCCTCTGGGTCGGCACAAATGACGGTACAGTGCATCGCTATGACCGTGACTCGAATGACTTCGAGAGATTTCGCATAACCGGCTCGCGCAGGGACGCTGGATCGGCGGACACTTCACTGGACGTGCACGAGATCTGCGAGACCAGCGACGGCAAGTTCTGGATAGGCACCGATCTGCAGGGAATATTCCTTTTCGATAATGGCCTTGGCACGTTCGAACCGCTGACCACCGTGCGTGAACAAAGCATCAATGTGTTGAAAGAGGTGCAAAGTAATGAGCTTTGGGTTGGCTCGTCGCAGGGACTGAGGCGCTATCTGAGCAAAGGCGGCACTTTGATTCCGCTCGATGCGGATAACGCAAGCCTGCTCGACGAAGACGTTCGTACCATCGAGGTGTTGCGGTCCGGCCAAGTCTGGGCGGCGGGCAGCAACAGCGTAATTTCACGCTTTACACCGGACGGAGCCTTGCTGGGCCGTATTACCGTGCGGTCCACCGAACGCGGCAGCCGATATTCGATCCGCAGCATTCTGCAAGATTCTGCCAGTCGCATCTGGGTCGGCCTGATCGGCGGCGGTCTGAAAGTCCTGACGGACAATGGCGAAACGATCGTCGACGTGGTTCATTCGACAAGCGATCCGTATTCGTTGCCCACGAGTACGGCGTACTCGTTGCTGGAGGACAAATCCGGCGTGTTGTGGGTCGGCTCGCTGGAAGCGGGTCTCAGCAGGTCGGTCGCCGGTGCTGCCAGTTTTACGCATTTTCGCCACGTGCCAGGCGATCCTTCCAGTCTCAGCGACAATATGGTCATTGAGTTTGCAGAGGATGAGAATAACGGCGTATGGGTTGGCAGCAGCGGCGGTGGCCTCAGCTATTTGGCGCCGAACAGCAGCCGGTTTATTCACCATCGCGCGGATCCCGCCGATCCTTCGTCGCTTTCGAGTGATCGCATCTGGGGCATGTATCTCGAACCCGGTGGCGTACTCTGGGTCGGCACCTGGGGCGGCGGGCTGAATCGTTTTGAGACGGCAACCGCCAGCGTTCAGCGCTTCATGCCAAACGACTCGCCCGGCGCGTTGCCGGGCGCAATTGTCACGGCAATTGTCGGCGACGGCGCAGGCGGCCTCTACGCTGGCCTTGTAGACGGCGGGCTGGTCCATCGGGCCGCCGGCGGCACCGGGTTCCGACGCCTCGCGCTGTTCAATGCCGGGGACGAATTGACAAGGCCCGTCAATATCGCGGCGCTCTACTACGACAGTAAAGATCGGCTTTGGGCAGGCACCTGGAGCCGGGGGTTGTGCGTCGCTGCCCGCAAAGACGAGAATTTTCGTTGCCATGCGCACGACCCGACCGATCGTCACACGATCAATAACAACAATATTCGCGCCATCAACGAGGACCTGGACGGCGGCATATGGATTGCGACCGGAGGCGGTATCGCCCGTTACGACGAGGAATCCGGGGAGTTCGAGCGATTCACCTCGTCCGAGGGACTGATTCCGGGCGTCATTTATGCCGTCGTCCCGGAACAAAGCGGTGTGTTGTGGCTCAGCAGCAATCGCGGCCTGATGCGTTACGATGTGCACCAACGCGAAGGACGTCATTACGAGTACAAAGACGGATTGCAGGCTAACGAATTCAACGGTGGCGCGGCGCTGCGGACGCGTGCCGGGCAGATCTATTTTGGCGGCGTCGGTGGTATTACGCGTTTTGATCCATCCGATCTCGTTGGTAACCCATTGCCGCCCGAGGTCGTCATCACCAACTTCAGCCTGTTCAATTCGCCAGTCGCTTTTTCGCGAAACGATCCGGCGTCGATCCTGAAAAAGCCGATCTCGGAAACAACATCTCTCGAGCTACGCTACGACCAGAACTTCATCGGTTTCGAGTTTTCGGCGCTGCATTTTGTCAGCCCGGAGCGCAACCGCTATGCCTACTTGCTTGAAGGACTTGACCATCGCTGGACCGAGACCGATGCTCGTCGCCGATTTGCCTCCTATGCCAACGTCGATCCGGGCGATTATGTTTTTCGCGTCCGCGCGGCCAACAGTGACGGCGTGTGGTCAGTCAATGACGCCGCGATAGGCATTCATATTGCACCGCCATGGTGGCTGACCTGGTGGGCGAAGTCGCTGCTCGCATTGATTACCGCGATGAGCTTGTTGCTGTTCGTCCAGTGGCGACTGCGCGTCTTGCGAGTGCACGCCCGGCAGCTTGCGGACGAGGTGCGAAAGCGTACGGCAAAGATCGTTGCGCAGAAAGATACAATCGAGCGGCAGGCGGCGCACCTCGAAGACGCACTGGAGAGCAAGAGCCGATTCTTCGCGCGTTTGTCACACGAGTTCCGCACGCCGATCACGCTGATCCTGGGCCCGATCGATGAAAGCCTGCGCGAAGCCATACCCGACGCAGCAAAGCGGTCACTGGCACTCGCGAAACGCAACGGACAGCGCTTGCTGCACCTTGTCGATCAGTTGCTGACTCTCGCGAGACATGGAGGCCAGCAACACGTCGAGCGACTGCCGATCGCGCTCGCGCCCGTGGCGCGTCTTATCGTAGCTGAATTCAACTCGGCAGCGGCGCAGAAGGGCATTGAAATTACGCTCGATGTTGTCGATGACGTCTGGGTAGAAAGTAATGCGGATGCGCTGCAGACCATTCTGGTGAATCTTGTATCGAATGCGCTCAAGTACACGGAAGCCGGTGGCAGCATAGCTGTCTCGGTTGCCCGCGAAGGCGGCGATGCCGTTATGAGGGTTGCGGACAGCGGAGTCGGTATCGCTGCGAAACACCTGGGTGGCGTGTTCAACCTGTTCGAACGGGGTCCTGCCACCGGTCCTGGCACGGGCATCGGGCTTACGCTGGTCAAAGAACTGATCGACGCGCACGAGGGTATTATCGGTATCGACAGCATTCCCGGTACCGGCACCACCGTCACCGTCAGGCTGAAATCAGTAGTGCCGCAAGCAGGGACGACACCCTCGACGCTCATCCCGCCAGATCTCGATGCGGAAATCTACATGCAGGGGCCGTCTCTCAGGGACACGCCGACGCCGGATACTGACAGAGACCTTGCCGAAATCCTGATAATCGACGACAACGACGACATGCGGCTCTTCATCGTCGAATTGTTGCAAGAGGATTATCGCTGCATCGAGGCGCATGACGGCACGACCGGGCTGGCTCAGGCAATCGAGCGAATTCCGGACGCCGTCATTTGCGATGTGATGATGCCGGGCCTCGACGGTTTCGAGGTGTTGCAACGCCTTAGAAGCGACGAGCACACGTCGCACGTGCCTATCGTCATGCTGACTGCGCGTGGCGACGAGGCAAGCCGCCTGAAAGGCCTGAGGGAACGGGCGGACGACTACCTCGCGAAACCATTCCTTCCGGACGAGCTTCGCTACCGGTTGCGTAATCTCCTTGAGTTGTGTCAGTTGCGTGCCGAACGCGCACGGCAACAGCTGCTGGCAGGCGACGGCCATGGTGCAGCGGAAATTTCCGGGCTGACGAAACGCGACCAGGCTTTTCTCGATAGGCTCGGCCGCGTGCTCAACGAGCGCTATGCCAATTCCGAATTCCATGCAAACGATCTTGCCGATGCCATGCACATGAGCCATCGTCAGTTGCAACGCAAGCTGAAAGCGCTGCTGGATGTCGCGCCGGCGATGTATCTCCGCGATTTCCGCCTGCAGAAAGCAAAAGCGAAACTTGAAGAGGGCGATACCGTCACCAATGCAGCGCTGGATTGCGGTTTTTCCACTGCCGGCTATTTCGCCCGTTGTTTTTCAACACGTTACGGCATCCGCCCTAGCGATATCACTAAAACGTAACAAACTCCGACCGCGCGGGATTGCCCGGTTCGTCGCGATATTGCATGCGATTGTCGCTTTCGTGACAGCGCCTCGCCGTCGCGCAGCCCTACATTCCGGGCTCGATCTCGAGTCTTCGCCCGGAATGGAGAGTTGCCATGAATCGTCGGTCCATCGTTTCAGTTGAACAAAGCTCTTTTTCTCGAGCACGCAAATTCGGCGTGCTGTCACTGGTCCTGACGTTGCTGTTCGCGGTTGGCTGCAACAGCAGCAGCGATTCCGGCGGCGGAGCCGTCCCACCACCGCCGCCGCCACCAGCGGGAATCGGTCCCGCCGGCGGCACGGTGAACGGCCCTGGCGGTTCGTCCATCGTCGTGCCGGCCAATGCGCTTGCAGCAAACACCGCCATAGCCATAGCGCAATCGAGCGCGGGTTCTCCAGCGCTGCCTTCTGGACTCGAGGCAGCAGGCAGCGTTTTCGCCATTACTCCTCACGGCACGACATTCGCCGTTGCGGCGACCGTAACGGTGCCGATTAATCCGGCCATGGTGCCTGCCGGTCGGGATGTGCAACTGGTGAAGACCAACGCGGCGCAGGACGGCTGGGAAAGTGTGCCCGGCGCGACCGAGTCCGGTGATGCCATGACGGCGACGACAGACACCCTGTCGTGGTGGCTGACGGCGCTGATTGCGACAGTGCCGACCATCACTACGCAGCCTGCGGACCAAACGGTCGACGCCGGGCAGAGCGCAACATTCAGTGTGGTGGCCGAACAGAACGGCGGAGCTTTTCTTTCATATCAGTGGCAGAAAGACGGTGTAGATATACCTGGCGCGACAAGTGCGAGTTACACGCTGCTTAGCGCAACGTCCGGCGACAACGGCGCCCAATTCACGGTAATTGTGGGTAATGGTGTCGGCAGTACTTCCAGCCAGGCGGCGACGCTCACCGTGAACGCGGTGACTGGCTGGACCCGCATCGGTGGTGCAGTGTTCGCGGAGACGGTACTCGGTGTTGTAACGCCGGTCCGATATCCATCGGTCGCCGTGGCAGGTGACGGCACTATCTATGTTGCTTACGGTATTCGCAGCTCCGGAATTGCCGGGCTTGAGGGCGTGCTGCGTGTCAGCAGGTGGAATGGCACGAGCTGGCAGCAACTTGGCGACGATCTGAATGATGGAATTGGTACAGCACCGGAGTGGCCATCCATCAAGGTGGGCAGCGACGGCGTGCCTGTAGTTGCGTGGGTCAATCGGACGCTAAATGCCACCTCTATCAACGAGGTCGTCGTACAAAGCTGGGATGCGGCCAGTTCTGCTTGGCAAAGGCTCGGCGGCGCACCGAGCGGAATTTGGAGCGGTTCCACCGGAGCTTACGCGCCGCTGCTGGTGCTTGGGGCAGGCTCCAACCAGCCCAACGTTGTCTTCTCCGAAGGCATCTGCATCGTTTACCGGGCCTTGATCGGCAGTGTGTGGGAGCCCGATCGTCTAAGAGCTTGTGCGGCATCGAACCAGTCGAGCTTCGCGTTCGCGCTTAGCAACAATGGTACGGCTCTGGTTGCCGGATCCCCGTCTACGCTACCGCAGGACGGGAGCGGCAACCCCACGGAACTAAGAAACTGGATCTCAGTCCGTTACCGCGCCGCGCAGGACGACGGCTTCTTCACTTCAGAGTTAGGCGGCGGGCCGGCGAACACTGTGATCGCAGATGAAATAGGGCCTGCCGGTCTGTCGGTCGGCAATTCCGGTGAGGTGTTCTTGGGCTTCGTGAGCCGAAGTTCAGGCGCAGCACAAACAATGACTGTAAGACGGTGGAACGGTGCAACGTGGACCACGCTCGGCGGCGATTTGCTTGCCACAAGTCCTTTGGTCAGCTCGGCACCGCATTTGCGAATCGAAACTGCCCTCGATACACCTGGCGTCGCCTGGCTGACCGGTTCGAGCGCATCTTCCACGATCACTGGGCGCGTCTGGAACGGGCTGGCCTGGGTCGATGTTCCAGCGCCACACCCTGCTGCAACAAACATCGGTCACTTCGGAATGACGGTCGGGCCAAACAACAATCCGTATGTTGCCTATACGGTGCGCGATGCAAACCAGGTTGAGGCTTACAGGGGCAATGCCTTGTATGTCAGCACCTGCGACAACTGGTGCGTATCGCCATAGTTACACGCAGCTTACGCATGTTGTTGGTCAGCGTTGAGATTTGGCTTTCGCAGATCGCCGAGGCGCAGGTCGTCGTCACAATTGACGACGACCTGCCGATCGCGCCAACCAAAGATAACAGAGTGTTGTCGTTCAATGTCGTTGGCGGTGACGCAGACTGGTGACGTGGCGAAACCAGCTATCGTGAATCTTCGTCATCCATCGCGACTTTAACCAGTACGCGGCCGCGCGCGAAATCGATGACAAAATCGCGCTGAGAAAAAAGTCCGGCACCGAGAATGACGGCGGGACCATCTCCCAGTTCGAAGATTTCGAATATCCCGAAGTCACCCACCGAAAATTTCTCGTTGCGCCAGCTTATGCCCTCGGTCGAGAGTTCTTCGACATTGAGCCGCGCGACGTCCGTCAGGCTGCCGAATGCGCCGGATACACGATCGCCCGATTTTGCGGATGCGGGCGTGAGGCCGAGACTTCGCGCGGCCGACCAGTTGATCAGGTTCGAACCGGCGCCCAGGTCGAACAGGGCAGGCAGTTTCCGCCCGTTGATTTCTATCTCGAATAAATAGAGTGACGCGGTGCCGTCGCTGATGGACTCGAGCGTCATCGGGATCGATGCCCAGCCGCGATAAGCGTTGCTTGCGACCCGATCCACCGCATAGAGGCGCATGCGGCGATCTGCGGTCGAGAATCCGACGGCATAAGCGCTCAGGAAATCGATACCGAGAATGCCGTCAATCTGTGCAGTGACCGCCTCCTGGTCGGGCAGCAGGACCATTCGCGGATTCGCCCAGATTTCCTCTCCGAGACGCATTTGATCGATATCCACCAGGGGAAAGGCCTGCGAAGCAACGACCCCGTGAACCGTCACGCTGGCTCCGGGTACCGGTTCAAGCGAAAGCGATTCGCGCAAGCGCTCGAAAACGACAGAGATACTCGCGCCCGTATCCAGGGAAAAACGAAAAGGCCCCTGACCATTCAACGTGGTTTCGACGACCAGCTGACCGCCATCGGCAATTGTGTAAGGTGTTACGGCCAGTGCGCTGTCCTGATCGAATGTGCTCGCGCAAGCGCACAGCATGGGCATCAGGATCAATCCCGTTAGCGACTGTCGATTCAGCAAAGTGGGGTCTTCTGACATTGAGTTTGTTGAGGCGTAAAGTGGCGTCCGAGTTCCGCTGAAAAGTAAAATAACCTGGCTTCGAAGACTGACGGGACAAAGGTAACGAAATGAATAGTGTACTCACGACGTTCGTCCGCGCATCCATAGCTGTCCTGGTGAGCGCCATGCTCACGGGCTGCCGGCAGGAACCGCCCTCGCAGGACGATATTTCGATCCCGATCGATGCGGACGACATCGCGGGCGTGGTTCGCAGTGTGTCCGGCACCGAAGCTGGCGTGTGGGTCATTGCCGAAACGGCGTCACTGGGAACGCGCTTCGCAAGAATCGTCGTGACGGACGACCAGGGCCGCTACCTCGTGCCCGATTTGCCGGATGCCGAATACCAGCTGTGGGTGCGCGGCTACGGGCTGGTCGATTCGGTAAGAGTCCCTGCGTCACCCGGTGATCGCATCGATCTCATAGCTGAAGCGGCTGCGGACGCCGCGGCGGCTGCGCGCGTGTATCCGGCCGCCTACTGGTACGCGATGCTCGATCTACCGGCTGAAGACGAGGTAGCGGAGATCCCGGGAGGCATAAACAACTACCTGATGTGGATCAAGAACATGGGCTGCGTCGGCTGCCACCAGATGGGACAGGCGTCGACGCGTTCGATGCCGGCGATGTTCGGCCAGATCCAGTCGTCCGAACAGGCCTGGGCGCGCCGCATCTCGTCCGGACAAGCCGGTGGAAACATGATCCGGCTCGCCGCCGATTTGCTGCAGGGTGTGCCGATCAGGTACCTGGCCGACTGGTCCGATCGCATAGCCGCCGGTGAGTTGCCGGCGAATCGTCCATCGCGACCGAGTGGAGCCGAGCGCAACGTCGTTGCCACGGTGCGCGACTGGTCGAACGAGAAGGCCTACATGCACGACCTGTCCGGCACCGATCGACGCAATCCGACGGTCAATGCGTATGGTCCGCTGTTCGGCGCACCGGAACTCAGCACGGACGAGATGCCGATTCTCGATCCAGTGAAAAACATGGCGGCGATTTTTCACGTGCCGGTTCGCGATGAGGACACGCCGACAACCAACGACGACCCTGTGGTTGCATCGTCACCTTACTGGGGCGAAGAGGCGATCTGGGACAGCAAAGCGAATATTCACAACCCGATGCTGGATCAGGACGGACGCGTATGGCTGACCGCAAGGATCCGCGCGCCTGGCAATCCGGGTTTCTGCCGCAAGGGTTCGGACCATCCGTCCGCACAACTGTTTCCGACCGAGCAGGCGTCCCGTCAGCTTGCTGTCATCGACCCGAAGAACATGGAGTACACGTTCATCGATACCTGTTTCAGCACACACCATTTGCAGTTCGCTTACGACGACAACAACACATTATGGACCAGCGGCGACAGAAACGTGGTGGGGTGGCTCGATACGAAGAAATTTCTCGAGACCGGGGACGCGGCCGCATCGCAGGGCTGGGCACCCGTGGTTCTCGACACGAACGGTAACGGCAAGCTGGACGATTGGACCGAGCCCGGCGAGGAGCAGGATCCGGAGCTCGACATGCGCGTGCCGAAAGGATTTTATGCCGTCATGCCGAGTCCGATCGACGATTCGGTCTGGGGCTCGAATGCGTTCTCCTATCCGGGCTCGATCGTGCGCATGGTGCCTGGCGACAATCCGCCATTGACGACGTTGTCCGAGCTCTACGAAGTACCGTTGCCGGGGTTTGGCGTCCGGGGTGCGGACATCGACGGTAACGGCGTCGTCTGGGTGTCATTGGGCAGCGGCCATCTCGGCGAATTCGACCGTCGCAAATGCAAAGGGCCGCTCAACGGGCCCACGGCTACCGGGCAGCATTGTGCCGAGGGATGGACATTCCACGATCTCCCCGGCCCGTCGTTCGCCGACTTGCCCGGCTTCAGCGTTGAATCGAGTTATTACACCTGGGTGGATCAGCACGACACTTTGGGGCTGGGCAGAAACGTGCCGATTGCAACCGGCAACCTGTTCGACGGCGTGCACGCGCTGGTCGAGGGAAAATTCCTGACGCTGCGAATTCCGTATCCGTTGGGTTTCTACTCGAAAGGATTCGAGGGGCGCATCGATGACGCCGGCACTGGGTGGAAGGGGCGCGGCCTGTGGGTGCCCAGCGGCGATCGCACTCCGTGGTTGATGGAAGGCGGCATAGGCACGAAGCCGCTGGTGGTGCATTTCCAGATGCGCCCGGATCCGCTGGCGCATTGATCGTGGCAAAACCGATGCGGGATTTCGCGCTCGAAGTCCATTTTTCGAAGTGGGAGTTCAAGGCGCGCTACAACCTGACAGGCTCCGACGCGGAAAGCATGACGATTTCGAAGTTGCTCGCGTTTGCCACCGACGACGAGCGCAGCGCGTTCGAAAATCTGCATCTTGGCTACACCGAAACCTTCGGTTCGCCGGCGCTGCGCGAAGCTATCGCCGGCACTTACGACACGATCGGCGCAGAGGACGTCCTGTGTTTCGCCGGTGCAGGCGAGGGCATTTTCGTTGCGATGCAGGTGCTGCTGCGCGCCGGCGATCACGCTGTCGTGATCACGCCGAATTACCAGTCTGCCGAGACGGTCCCGTTGACGATCTGTGAGGTCAGCGGTGTTGCGCTCGATGAGTCAAACGGCTGGTCGCTGGATGTTGACAGGATTGGCGCCGCCATCCGGCCGAGTACCCGACTGGTATCGATCAATTTCCCGAACAATCCGACCGGCGCCATTCCGACGCAGGAAACCATGAACGCGCTGCTCGATCTTTGTCGCGAAAACGACCTGTGGCTCTTCAGTGACGAGGTCTATCGCGGTCTCGAAACCGACCCCTCGCGGCGCGTGCAACAGATTGCCGACAGCTACGAGAAGGGACTGTCGTTGAACGTCATGTCCAAGGCGTATGGTTTGCCGGGGTTGCGTATTGGCTGGATAGCATGCCGCGATCGCGAGTTATTGGCTCGCATGGAGCGCTACAAACATTACCTGTCGATCTGCAATTCCGGTCCATCGGAACTGCTGGCGACGATTGCATTGAAATCACGGAAAGCCATTCTGGAGCGGAACGTTGCCTTGATTCGCAAGAACATTGTGGCGGCGCGCCATTTCTTCGACGCGCACCGGGATCTGTTCGAGTTCGAAGCACCGGATGGCGGGTGCGTGTGTTTCGTGAAGTACAAGGGTGCGGACGGTGTCGAGGAATTCACCAGGCGACTGGTCGAGGAGGCAGGCGTGCTGCTCCTGCCCTCCAGCCTGTATCGATCGGAGGTCGGTGACGTTCCGCAGGATTATTTTCGTCTCGGGCTCGGCCGCACGCTGGTGTCGCAGGCACTGAATGCGATGCAGAACTTCATGAGAAAGTCGGGCCAGTAACAAGTCGCCTGCGATGCAGGCTCCTACAAACCGGCTATCCGACCTGTAGGAGCCTGCATCGCAGGCGACTCTCAACTAGCCGTTGCGATAGATGTAGCTATAGGCATTGATTGCCGGCACACCGCCGAGGTGTGCGTACAGAACCTTCGAGCCGGCCGGGAAATATTCCTTCCTGACCAGGTCGATCATGCCCTGCATCGACTTACCCTCGTAAACCGGGTCGGTCATCATGCCTTCGAGGCGCGCGCACAGACGAATCGCTTCGTTGGTTTCCTCGGACGGCACGCCATAGACCGGGTAAGCGTAATCGCGGACCAGCACGATGTCATCGGCCACGATGCTCTTGCCGAGCTTTACCAGCTCAGCCGTTCTCTGCGCAATATCGAGTACCTGCGCGTGCGTCTGGTCGGGCGTGCCGGAAGCGTCGATGCCGATGACCTTCCTGGCCCGGCCGTCTTTGGCGAAGCCGACCACCATGCCGGCATGCGTCGAGCCGGTTACCGTGCACACGACGATAAAGTCAAAGCGAAATCCCAGCTCGGCTTCCTGCGCGCGAAGCTCCTCGGCAAAGCCGACGAACCCCAGTCCGCCGAACTTGTGCACCGATGCGCCGGCGGGAATCGGGTAGGGCACGCCGCCGCGATCTTTCACGTCTTCGAGCGCGTTTTCCCAGGATTCGCGTATGCCTATGTCGAATCCTGCATCGACCAGCTCGACTTCGGCGCCCATGACGCGCGACATCAGGATATTGCCAACGCGGTCGTAAACGGCGTCCTGGAATGGCACCCAGCTTTCCTGCACGAGGCGGCATTTCATACCGATCTTCGCGGCAACGGCGGCAACCTGGCGCGTGTGATTGGATTGCACTCCACCGATGGTGACCAGGGTATCCGCGCCCGCGGCGATCGCGTCGGGAATGATGTATTCGAGTTTGCGAAGTTTGTTGCCGCCAAAGGCGAGGCCCGAATTGCAGTCTTCGCGTTTGGCATACAGCTCGATCGAGCCGCCGAGATGGGCCGAAAGCCGGGCGAGCTTTTCAATCGGGGTCGGCCCGAAGGTCAGGGGATAGCGTTCGAATTTCTGTAGCATGAGGTTTACCGGCTTACGTGGGCCGCCAGCTGTTCTTCGTATTTCCGATAAAGCGCGTAGTTGTGCGCAACTGCGTCGCTGATATCCTTTTGCATCCAGGCCGTGCGCAAAGAGTCCCTCACCCACTGATGTTCTGCCCAGTTCCCCCCGGCCGACTTTACGACTTCGATTTCCGTGGTTTGCACACCGGCGAAATCGGTCACGCCGCTCATTATCTGGCTCATATCGCTGAAGGACATGCTTTCGTTCTTGTCCGCCTTCTCCGCAAGTTCTCTGAATTTTTGTTCCTTTTCAGCCTGCAATTCACTCGCTCTTTCGACATTTCGAATGAATGTTTGCACCTGTTTCTCGCTTACTTCGCCGTCAGCGGGTGGTGAATAGCGGTCTTCCTGCGCGGCGGCAATTAACTCTGCCTGACGCGCCATGCCGCCGAGTACGCCGGTGGACGAACCGCTGCCGGAGAGCGCCGGTATGCCCGGCCCGCCGACAGACCCGTACAGCGCCCGACCTAAGACCGAGCCGATAACAAACATGACTACTATGCATACAAGAAGTGAGACGACGTAATGTGCAGTGCGCTTGGCATCGGGCACTTCCAGGTAAATCGGCAGGATCCGCCAGAGCAGGACCAATCCGTATATGCCGAGCCCAATTGCCAGCAAACTGCCAATCCATGGCAACCCGGACAGAGCCTGGCCCAGGTAACCGGGCACGAATGCCAGTGTCGTAGCGGCCAGTCCCAATGCAAAAGCCGATTTACCGCCGAAAATTCCACCGAAATAGCTGAAAACAAAAGCCACTACGCCGGCGGTGATGGCGCCGGTGACGAGGCTCAGTAGCGACGACACAATCGTTGGCCGGAATCCGAACAGGGACATGCCGCTACCGGTCAAGCCTGTCAGGTAGGCGAGGACTACCGACGCTACGATTAATGGACCGGTCAGCAGAAACGCTGTTTTTTTCCAGTCACCGGCTTGCGGAAGGTAGGCACGCCACGTTGCTTCCGAATCAAAAAGGGCGCCCTTGACGAGTTCAAACGTACGATTCAGATCGATCATCTGCTGTCTCCGCGAATATCAGGTCGGATTCCGGCACTCCGCGATTTCGTCTTCGGTGAGGCCGAGGTCCTTTGCCGCCGCCGACAGATCATCCGCCGTGGCGCTGGCAGAATAGATGTCCCCTGTCGTTCTGGCCAGGTCATAATTGCCGGACTGTGCCGCCGACCGTGTCACGGCACTGAGCAACCTGCCGAAACCGCGTTTTTTCTTGTTGCTGGCTTGCGCCGCATTCATTTTCTCCTGCAGGCAAGCCTGTTGTGCGGCCTGCACTGCGGCAGGGTCCTGGGCTGGTGATGGCATGGCGGGCGGGTTTTCCGCGCTCGTCGTTGCCGAAGCCGCTTTCGAAACTTCGGCGGAAATGATACCTGCCAGCAGCGGCGAGGCTTCGCCGGTGACGGCCAGGTTTCGTTCAGCCTGAAACTGTGCAATTGCGGCGATGGTTGCATCCGAGGATTCGCCATCGACATTGCCGGGATCGTATCCAAGCGTTACGAGGTCCCTCTGGATTCTCTGGGTGATATCGTCGGCAAACGATGATGCGGCGAATAACGAGCTTAGCAACAGTATCGACAACAGTTTCGTGCACAGATGTTGTATGTGCATGTCTATGCCCCCTTGCATTGTTATTCAGCTTTTTCCGGACCGAACCGGGCGGTCGTTGGCCGTCAGTACACTAGCCGGCGCCTGACTTGTTTTTTTGTGGCGCGAATGGACGGCAAGGCCATCACACCGTATGTATACCTGATGGTAACGCTCGAACGCCGCGCCTTCCAGTCAGCTGCGGCCAGCCGCGACGGCGCAGGTCGCGAAAGTCAAGGCGCGCAAGCATCGGGGCTGTAAGGCGGCATCGCAAACCGCTGCGTCCCGGCCGGGAATTTAACCAACTCATTATTTTGCGAAAAATTGACCGAATTCTCGTTTTTGAGCTGCGATTGAATCCGGTTTTTCGGTTTTTTGCGGGAACCGCGCATAGAAACCGTATGGCAAATACCGGCGAACGCCCGAGGCAGACAAGCCGAGGGCCGGAATAGTCCTGGGACACGAGGTTCTGTAGACATCGCTACGTCGCAAGTACGAATAAAGCGCTAAAGATAAATCCGCTGCGACCGTCGGCGCTCTTTCGAACGCCGCAGGCGGATTTGGTGGGCCCGCCAGGACTCGAACCTGGGACCAAGAGATTATGAGTCTCCTGCTCTAACCAACTGAGCTACAGGCCCAAAAAAACCAATTTTCCTATGTTCGGTTTGCGACAGTATGGCGGCCTGACGGCCGCCTGACACTAATCTTCGACCAGGAAGCTGCGCAGCTGATCCGAGCGGGTCGGGTGACGCAGCTTGCGTAATGCCTTGGCTTCGATCTGACGAATACGCTCTCGAGTAACGTCGAACTGTTTGCCTACTTCTTCGAGCGTGTGGTCGGTATTCATATCGATACCGAAGCGCATGCGCAGTACCTTGGCTTCGCGTGGCGTCAGGCCGGCGAGAACGGAATGAGTCGTTTCCTTCAGGCCTTCCGAAGTCGCCGAATCCACCGGCGAATGCACCGTCTGGTCCTCGATGAAGTCGCCCAGGTGCGAGTCTTCGTCGTCACCTATCGGCGTTTCCATCGAGATCGGCTCTTTCGCGATCTTCAGCACTTTGCGCACCTTGTCCTCCGGCATTTCCATACGCTCTGCCAGCTCGTCAGGCAGGGGTTCCCGGCCCATTTCCTGCAGCATCTGTCGGGAAATTCGGTTCAGTTTGTTGATGGTTTCGATCATGTGTACTGGAATACGAATCGTGCGGGCCTGGTCCGCGATAGAGCGCGTAATGGCTTGCCGGATCCACCAGGTCGCGTAAGTCGAAAACTTGTAACCGCGCCGATACTCGAATTTGTCGACAGCCTTCATCAGCCCGATATTGCCTTCCTGGATCAGGTCAAGGAATTGCAGTCCGCGATTCGTGTATTTCTTGGCGATGGAAATCACCAGCCGCAGGTTGGCCTCGACCATTTCCTTTTTCGCACGCCGTGCCTTGGCTTCGCCAATGGACATCTGGCGATTGATCTCCTTGATCTCGGCAATCTTCAGGTTCGTCAGCGTTTCCACAGCCAGCAACTTGCGCTGCGATCGCAGCACGTCGTCCTTGAGCTTGCCGAGAGTCGACGAATGCTTGCGTTTGGCGCGGATGTGCTTGTCGATCCACGTCAGATCCGTTTCGCTCTTCGGGAAACTGGCGAGAAAGTCTTTCCTCGGCATGCCGGCATCGCGCACGCAGATCTGCATGACCTGGCGTTCCTGTGCACGAATGACCGCGACTGAGTCGCGCAGATTGCGAACCAGCATGTCGAACAGTTTCGGCGCCAGTTTGAGCTCCATCAATTGATCGGCAAGTTCCTTCTGGATTTTCACGGTCTTGCTGTTTTTCGCACCGTGTTTCTCGAGCGAGGTCAGTGTCTTGCTGTACAGCTTGCCGATCGTCTTCATGCGCGCCTTGACCTCTTCCGGATCAGGGCCCGTATCGACGACTTCTTCCTCTTCTTTGTCGTTACTCGCGCCATCGGCCTTGGAAACAGGTGACTTGATTTCATCCGGCGCGTTCGGATCAATGAAGCCTACCAACAGGTCCTGCAAGCGCGTCTCGGCGGCGGCAACCGCTTCACCCACTTCGAGGAGTTTCTCGACGGTCGGCGGAAAATGCGCCATGTGATACTTGACCTGGTTGAGGCCATCTTCAATGCGTTTGGCAATCTCGATTTCGCCCTGACGTGTCAGCAGCTCGACGGTACCCATTTCGCGCATATACATGCGCACCGGATCGGTCGTGCGCCCGAACTCCGCGTCGACACTGGCAAGCGCCGCTTCAGCTTCTTCGGCGGCATCTTCGTCGTCGTTCGAGACCTCGGCATCGGAAAGCAACAACGATTCGGCATCCGGCGCTTTCTCGTGCACGGTGATGCCCATATCGTTAATCATGTTCACGATATCTTCAATCTGTTCCGGGTCGACAATACCGCTCGGCAGATGGTCGTTGACTTCCGTATAGGTGAGGTAGCCTTGCTCCTTGCCCCGGGCAATCAATTCCTTAAGCTGCTTCGCTTGTTTGTTTCCTTTGAATACTGCGCGCTTCTCACTCAAGACGGCTCGACCTCCACGCTAAAAACGCAAACCGGCAATGGTACTCGTTTGACCGGGCCCATACCATATTTATCCCACCATACCGCTGCCGCGACCCAATGACCGGAGTTCGCTTCTTTCGGCCTCGGTTAGTGGCGTAACTCTCTGTTTTTCAATAAGAAATTCGACTCTTTGCCGGGCTCCGGACACGGCCAGTTGCTGCAGGCATTCGGCCAGCTCTGCGCCAGCGTCGAAGTCCTCCAAATCCGGCATTTCCAGGGCTGCGAGCTTGCCAAGGTGCTGGCCCTTCTCGTGATTTCTCCAGCGCTCGAGCAGCCCCGCTGTCGTGATATCGGGTTCCGCCTGCACCATTTCAATGATTTCCTTGAGCAGGCCGGTACCCGGCCGGGATACCTTGTCAAGAAGCGTCGCATCGAGACCGGCAGCCGCAGGGGGATTATGCAAAACGAGTGCTATCGCGCGCCGAACCACGGACGGCGACCCGGCCACGGCGCGCCGGCGCGGCCGCATGCCGGTGCCGCCGGTCCCGCGGCGCGCCTGGGCAGCAGACCGATCAGTTATCAGGGAATCGAGCCTGGCAACCGGCAAGCCGATCTTCTCTGCCAGCTGAGCTGTCAACAATTCGCGAAACACACCCTGCGGAATGCGGTTGATAAGCGGCTTTGCCAGCTCGGCCAGGCGGGCACGGCCGTCAACCGAATTCATATCGACCTGGTTTGCCAGCTCATCGATCAGGAAATCCGACAAGGGCTGGCCGCCGGCCAGCGCTTTTTCGAAAGCGCCGGCACCGTACTGGTGAACGAAAGAATCCGGATCCTGCCCTTCCGGCAGGAATACGAAGCGGATTTGCCGCCCTTCGCGAACCTGCGGAAGCGCAATCTCCAGCGCTTTCCACGCCGCTGCCCGGCCGGCCCGGTCGCCGTCGAACGAGAAATAGACTTCGTCGCACAGGCGAAAAAGATTATTCAGGTGATCGACGGTCGTAGCGGTACCCAGCGTTGCTACCGCGAAATCAATTCCATGGCGCGCCAGTCCGACCACATCCATGTAGCCCTCGACCACAACCAGCTGCTGGATGTTGCGTAATGCCTGTCGCGCTTCGTACAAGCCGTAGAGTTCACGGCCCTTGTGAAACAATACGGTCTCCGGCGAATTCAGGTATTTCGGTTCGTCGTTGCCCATCACGCGCCCGCCGAATCCGATCGTGCGGCCGCGACCGTCGCGAATCGGGAACATGATCCGATCGCGGAAGCGATCGTAGTGCTGGCCGTTGTCTTTGCGGATTATCAGACCGACTGCCAGCAATCGCTCGATCGCTTCATTGGAGTTGCCGAACCGGTCCAGCACATTGCTCCAGCCCGCTGGCGCAAGGCCGATACCGAAGCGCTTTGCCGTCGCTCCGTCTATGCCTCGATTCTTGAGGTAATCAACCGCAGCGCCATGCTCTTTCAGCTGCGCCTGGAAGTAACGCTCGATCTGCTGCATCAGTTCAAACAGTTCGTCGTAGCGGCGTGCCGGGCGCTGGCTTTCCTCGCGCGGTACCTCCATGCCCATCGAATGGGCCAGGCTTTCGACAGCTTCGACAAAACTCATGTGGTCGTATTCCATCAGGAAGCCGAGCGCGGTCCCGTGCGCTCCGCAACCAAAGCAATGGTAGAAACCTTTTGTCGGGCTGACGGTAAACGAGGCGGATTTTTCCTCGTGGAACGGGCATACGGCTTTGAATTCGCGCCCGGCTTTTTTCAGCTGAATGCGATGCCCGATCACTTCGACGATATCCGCGCGGGCGATCAGGTCGTCGACGAATTGTTGGGGAATCAAGCCGCTCATAGGGTTCTTAACGGTAGCTCCGCAGGCACGGGGTTGCTGGCGTTCTTCTGAACCCCTTCATTATTATTCTTGTTCAGCGCCGGGCCATATTCCAAAGGATAGCCCAGTCGAAGCCCGCTGCCAGCCAGCGCCGGCGTTTCAGTCTCCGGCAAGCCGCGCCTTGACCATGGCACCAACCCGGCCCATGTCGGCGCGACCCTGGGCTTTCTCCTTGATCCGGGCCATGACTTTGCCCATGTCACGAATCGATTCGGCGCCTGCATCGGCTATGGCCTTGTTGATCAGCTCATCGATTTCGGCATCCGAAAGCTGCTCGGGCAGGTATTGCTCGAGCACGGATATTTCGGCCGTCTCTATCTCCGCGAGGTCGTTGCGACCGCCTTCCTGGAACTGGGTAACCGAATCCCGCCGCTGTTTCACCATCTTGTTGATTACGGACAGTACGGCGGCATCGTCCAATTCGATGCGTTCGTCGACTTCCACTTGTTTGATCGCCGCCAGCAACAGCCGCACCACTTTCAGCCGGTCTTTGTCGCCGGCCTTCATCGCGGTCTTCATGTCGTCCTGGATCTGGCTTTTCAAAGTCATAGCGAGACACCTGCCATCGAGGGCTGCTGGTATCAGGGTTTGGGCGCTGACGGGTTCACGAGGTTCCCGCCAAGACAAATTAGAACAGGCGCTTGCGCCGTGCCGCTTCGCGAGAAGTGCGTTTCAGATGACGTTTTACCGCCGCCGCTTTCTTGCGCTTTCTTTCCTGGGTCGGTTTCTCGTAGAACTCGCGACGGCGAAGCTCGGTCAAGACGCCGGCTTTTTCACAGGCGCGCTTGAAGCGACGCAGGGCAGCGTCAAAGTACTCGTTTTCCTTTAGGCGGACACTCGGCATACGTAATCATTCTTGGTTCAGATACGAAGAAACCCGGCGCTGGGCCGGGGCAAGACCGCGCATATTATCGGGACTTGCCGGCATTTGCAAAGGCTCTGGCCCTTTTCAGAGCCCGCGAGTGGCCGCCGGCCGGGCGATAGCCCTGCCCGCCGCCGCGATCGCTCAGGTATCATCCGCCGCCTATGCAGGTACTGGGACTGGAAACGAGCTGTGACGAGACCGGGGTGGCGCTGTTCGATACCCGCCGGGGCCTTGTGGCGCAAGCGCTGCACAGCCAGGTACGCCTGCATGCTGCTTACGGCGGCGTGGTGCCTGAAATCGCCTCGCGGGACCATGTGCGCTGCCTTTTGCCGCTTGTCCGGCAGGTGCTGGCGGAGGCGGCTGTGCAGCGACCGGACGCGATCGCCTATACGGCCGGCCCCGGGCTTGTAGGGGCATTGATGGTGGGCGGCGGACTGGCAAACGGGCTCGGCCTGGGCTGGCAATGCCCCGTCATTCCTATCCATCACATGGAGGGTCACCTGCTCGCGCCGATGCTGGAAGAAAATGCCCCGGATTTTCCGTTCCTGGCCCTGCTCGTGTCGGGCGGCCATTCCATGTTGGTACTGTGCAAGACGCTCGGTGATTACCAGGTCCTGGGAACGACCCAGGACGATGCTGTCGGCGAAGCCTTCGACAAATGCGCAAAGTTACTGGGTCTCGGCTACCCGGGGGGGCCGGCGCTTGCGCGGCTGGCGGAGCAGGGGTCCGAATCGGCTTACGCATTCCCGCGGCCGATGCTGCATCATCCCGGCCTCGACTTCAGTTTCAGTGGCCTCAAAACCGCAGTGATGCTGCAGGTAAAGCAGGCGACCAGCGATGGGGTTCTCGATTCGGCTGTCGCCGATATTGCGGCGTCATTTCAGAGGGCGGCGATAGACACGCTCATTGGACGCACGCTGAAAGCCGCGAAAGAGGTATCCGCGAAGCGCATCGTCGTCGCCGGCGGCGTTGGCGCAAACGTATTGCTTCGTCGCGAACTTGCGGCAAGATTCGACGGCAGGGTTTTCTACCCGCGCCTGGAATACTGCACGGATAACGGGGCCATGATCGCCGTCGCAGGTGCGCTGCGCATGGCCGAAGCTGTTGATGCAACGGAAATCCGTGCGCAGGCCCGATGGTCCCTCGACACGCTGCGCCCGCCTGAAGGAATGATCGATGAGTGATTCACCCGTTGCAGACACAATTTTCCTGCACGATCTGCGAATCAATGCAGTTGTCGGGATCTGGGAATGGGAAAGAAAAATTCGCCAGATAGTCAGTATCGATCTCGAAATGGGCGCGGATATTCGCAAGGCGGCAAGCACAGACACGATTGAAGACACGCTGGACTACAAGCAGATTGCGAAGCGCGTTCAGCAATTTGTCGAGGACTCCAGTTTCCGGCTGGTCGAAACGTTGGCGGAAAATATCGCGTCTATCGTCCTGCGCGAATTCGACGTGCCATGGATTGTCGTCAGAGTAAACAAGCCGGGCGCGATTCGCGGCTCACGTGACGTAGGCGTACTTATCCGGCGGGAACGCGCCGACATTCAATGACACGCGTTTACCTCGGGCTTGGCAGCAACATCGATCCGGAGGACAACCTGCGCCTGGCAATCGCCGAACTGAGAAAACGCTTTGGCGCCGTGAGGCTTTCCCCTGTCTATCGGAGTGCGGCGGTCGGATTCGACGGACCTGAATTTCTGAATCTCGTTGCCGAAATCGAGACGGTGATCGATCCTGCCGAGATTCATCGGCAACTTGAGGATATTCACGCTCTCGCCGGGCGCGAACGCGGATGTGAGAAATACCTCTCGAGGCGTCTCGATATCGATATGTTGCTATACGGCCAGCAATGCATCCAAGCGCCGCCGGTTCGGGTGCCACGGAAAGATATTCTGGAGTACGGCTTTGTGTTGCGGCCGCTGGCGGATCTGGCGGCGGATCTACGTCATCCGCTGAGCGGGCGGACGATCGGCGAGCACTGGCAAGAGTTCGACTGTGATGGCTATCCGCTCGTGCGCAGCGAGCTCGAGTTCATGAGCGCTGACTCTCCGGAGTCGAATTGACAGTGGTTTCCACGGCGCTTCGGTACTCCGTGCAGCCGCTTCGAAGTACGCTTACCAGCCGACCGATCGGCCCCCGTCGACCGCAATGATCTGCCCGGTGACGTATTGCCCGTCACGCACGAGATACAAGACCGCAGCCGCAATGTCATCCGGATTGCCCGGTCTTGCCAGCGGAATCTGGCGAATGATCTGCTGCTTGGTTTCGTTGCTCATCCCATCCTCGGGCCACAGAATTGCACCAGGCGATACGCCGTTGACGCGGATTTCGGGGGCGAGATCCTTCGCCAGCGATCGAGTCAGCATCGCCAGGCCGGCTTTCGCGGATCCATAGACCGAGTGATGCCTGAGCGGACGCTGCGCATGGATATCGACGATATTGACTATGCAGCCCAGTCCTTTTTTCAGATACGGACTGGCCGCCTGGGAGAGAAAGAGCGGCGCCTTCAGGTTGCTGCCAATCAGGTCATTCCATTGCTCTTCGGTGATGTCACCTACAGGTGTCGGATAAAAACTCGATGCGTTGTTTACCAGGACGTCCAGCCCGCCGGCCCAATCCACGACCGCTGCGACAAGTGCGGAAGGCGCGTCATGTCGCAGCAGATCCGACTGAAAAACCCGCGCGGAGGCTGCGCGGGACTGATTGAAAGAGTCCGCCAGTTCTTCGGCTTCCTTCGCCGATCCGCGGTAGTGAATCGCGACATCCGCTCCCGCGATGTGCAAGCGACGGGCGATAGCCGCACCGATACGCCGGGCCGCACCGGTGATCAGGGCGGTTTTGCCGGCAAGCGACGGGCCGGAGAATTCAGACATGCCTTGTCCTGTCAATAAAGTTTCGTGGAATTAAAAGCGCCGCGCATGGCAATCGCCAGCCACTCGCAATACATTGTTGGCATTGTTCGAGACATGTAACGCCAATGCAAGTTCAGACAGGTCAGCAATCCTCACTGCCGGCAGCCGACCCGGCGAGTGCGGCGCACAGCGAAATCGTTGCAGGCTGCTTGCGGTCGCGGATTGCGTCGGCGGGAGGCAGTATCAGTTTCGCCGAATTCATGCAGCTCGCACTGTATGCGCCCGGCCTCGGTTACTACGTTGCCGGTTCCCGCAAGTTCGGAGCCGACGGCGACTTCGTAACTGCACCGGAGGTGTCGCCGTTGTTCGGTCGCGTGCTGGGCGCACAGTGCGCACCGATTCTCGGTGAAATCCCGGGAGCCGACATCCTGGAGTTGGGAGCGGGCAGCGGCGCACTCGCCGTTCAGATCCTGTCGAAACTGCAGGAGCTCGCTGCGTTGCCGGAACGCTATCGCATCCTCGAGCCGTCAGCAGAGCTTCAGTCTCGCCAGAAATCCCGGGTCGCCGAACTGCCGGAGGATCTGGCACGTCGGGTCGAGTGGATTACTGACTGGCCGGCGAATCTTGTCGGCATCGTGCTGGCCAATGAGGTGGCCGATGCGCTGCCTTTTGCCAGGTTCGTCAAACGACAGGACACGGTCAATGAGCTGTGCGTGACCAGCGCCGGAAGCGGCTTCGATTGGTGCGAGAGGATTGCGCCGACGCGTCTCGCCGAAGCTGTCAGGAATATCGAAAAGGATATCGGTAGCCGGTTGCCGGACGGTTATGTGTCGGAAGTTTGTCTCGCGCTTCCGCAATGGATTGCTGATCTGGCCGACTGCGTGGATCGGGGAATGCTATTCCTGTTCGACTACGGGCTGTCGCGCCGCGAGTACTACGCTGCGGAGCGGGATCAAGGCTGGCTGAGATGTCATTTTCGTCAGCGGGCACACGACAATCCGCTTATTCTGCCGGGTATCCAGGACCTCACGGCCTGGGTGGATTTTTCTGCGGTCGCAGAGGCCGCCGTAAAACGGGGCATGCAGGTATCCGGATACGTGACCCAGGCACATTTCCTGTTGCACGGCGGGCTTCAGGATGAACTGGACAATTTTTCGGAGTTGCAGATTCGTGAACAGGTCGATTTGTCCCGGCAAATCAAAATACTTACGCTGCCTGGCGAAATGGGCGAAAATTTCAAGTGCCTCGGTCTTGCCAAGAACCTGACAGATACTCCGGCCGTATTCGAATTGTCGGACCGGGCACACATCCTTTGATACACAGGGCAGTTTTCAGGGACGAACCATGAGTCTGATCCAGATAATCGTGCTCGCCGTTGTGCAGGGCCTGACGGAATTCCTGCCGATTTCGAGTTCGGGTCACCTGGTGCTGGTGCCGGGCCTGCTGAACTGGAGCGACCAGGGTCTGGAATTTGATGTCGCGGTTCATTTCGGCTCGCTGCTGGCGGTTGTCGTCTACTTCCGAAACGATATTGGCGGCCTGCTGAAAGGCGCAATGGAAATCCTGCAGGGCCGGACCGATACGCTGCGGACGAAAATGGTGTTCGTTTTGGCAATCGGCACGGTACCGGCTGCGATCGCGGGCCTCACGCTGGCTGGGTGGATAGAGGAAAACCTGCGAAGTCCGGCCGTGGTTGCAGCAACATTGGCAGGCTATGGCATCCTGCTTGGAATCGCCGACATTGTCGGACGGAAGCAGCGTGTCATTACCGATGTGGGCCTCAAGGAAGGACTGGTGATCGGCATCGCACAGGCCCTCTCGCTGGTGCCCGGTACGTCGAGATCGGGAATAACCATCACGGCGGGGTTGTTACTGGGATTTCGAAGGCAGGATGCCGCAAGATTCTCGTTCCTGTTGGCCGTTCCGGTCATTTTATTGGCAGCAATGTACGAATTCGCCACTCTGATTATGTCCAATGCGCCGGTCGCGTGGGGAGAACTTACGCTCGCCGCGTTGATATCGGCTGTTGTCGCGTATCTCAGCATCGAATTCTTCATGCGTTTCGTCAACGCAATCGGCCTTGTGCCGTTTGCTATATACAGGGTCATACTCGCTGCGGTTATTTGTTATGTACTCGTCTTGTAGCAGGGTCGTTGCCGCTGTTGCAGCGTTATTGTTGCAGGCTGCGATCGCAAGCGCCGAAAGCGATGGATACATCGCAGGTCTTGGCGGCGAGTCGGATACAGCCGGCGGCCGCGCCGCAACGGTGTTCGGCGATATCAGCCTGTCCGAGAAGACCTGGGCATCTGCGTTGATTGCCAGAACCAGCACCGGCGGGGAGGCTGGCGGCCTCGAAACATGGTACGTCGATGCGGGGGTCGATTACTGGTTCGAGCCTCTGGGTATCCGGTTCGGAGGCGGATACTGGGGTGATGACACAATTCTCGATTCGAACGATTTGCGTGCGTCGATCTACTTCAGGAATGACGAGCTGTCCGTATCCGCGGACTACGAGCGGCGACAGTTCGATTTCGCGTTCGGTGCCGCGTTCCTTCCCGAGCCCAGAACGGTCGAATTTCACGGCGATGGCTACGGTCTGAATGCACGTTTCCCGTTGAGCGAGGTCGTCGGTGTGTCGTTCGGCGGAATGAGGTACGACTACTCGCGAAACATCAATCTGCAACCAAACATCGATATCTTGAGAATATTCTCCTCGTCGAGACTCGGGTTGATGAACAGCCTGCTCGATTATCGAGTCAGTGCCGGTATCGATTACAGCTTTGGTCTGAGTGCCCTCGACATTCGACTGGAGAGGTGGCAGACAGCCATTGACCAGGGCTACGTCAATTCAATGGGAATCGGAATCCTGACTCCGATCGGAACAAAAAGCGACATGGAATTTCGTATCGCCTACGATCGTTCCGACAACTTCGGAGATACGTTGACCTTTTCCGTGTTTTATTACTATTTCGGAGGTTGAGGCGCTGCCTTCTTGAAGCTCGAGATTGCCTCGAGCCTAGCCCGACTCACGAGAGCGCCGATTTCCTGGCCACTCAAATCCGGCCTGGCAAGCCTGCTCGCTTCGACGGATGCTGCCGCTGCATACGCATCACGCAGGTAGCGGGCTTGCGGATAATCCTTTGTTTCGAACCCCGTGCGGCCACGGGCGTCCGCTTCGCAGGCAAGCAGGAAGTGATCGAAACGATCCGCACGGCGGAACGCATCCACGCGTTGCAACAAACGAAGAATCGTCGATGCCTTGAGTTCGAAAGCCCGGTGGCAATGCGCGTGAAATTCCGCGACGAGCATTCCAAGGTCGCGATGGGCAGCCGGCACCGGAAGTCGTTTGCAGAAGGCCTTGACCAGCCTGACGCTGCGTTTTTCATGGCCCGGGTGTTGGGGTAATTGGGCCTCCGGAGTCGCCGCTTTGCCGAGATCGTGCACCAATGCGGCAAATCGGACATCCACCTGTTGACTCAGAATTGCCGCCTGTTCGACGACCATCATCGTATGCACACCACAGTCTATTTCCGGATGCCACTTTGCCGGTTGCGGAATGCCGAAAAGCGCATCGATTTCCGGAAATACAACTTTCAGTGCGCCGCATTCCCGGAGTAGCCTGAAATAGACCTGAGGATTGGCGCCTGCCAGCGCCGCTTCCGTTTCTTTCCAGACGCGGTCAGGGACCAAGGCGTCGACCTCACCGGCATCGACCATTTCGCGCATCCTTGCCATGGTTTCACTGGCCACACGAAAACCAGCGTCGGCAAATCTGGCGGCGAATTTCGCCACGCGCAACACGCGTACCGGATCCTCGGCAAAAGCGTCGGACACGTGGCGCAAAAGCCGTGCTTCCAGGTCCGCGCGACCGTTATACGGGTCAACGATCCGGCCATCGAGATCGCGAGCGATCGCGTTGATGGTCAGGTCTCGACGACCGAGATCGTCCTCGATGCTGATATTTGGCGACGTATCGAATTGAAACCCGTGATAACCCGAGCCAGTCTTCCGCTCTGTTCTGGCGAGGGCGTACTCCTCGTTGGTTTGCGGGTGCAGGAACACCGGAAAATCCTTGCCGACACGACGGTAGCCCTTCTGCTCCAGCTCATCCGGCGTGGCGCCAACGACGCACCAGTCCCGTTCCTTTACGGACAAGCCGAGCAGCTCGTCACGAACCGCACCACCTACGAGGTAAACTTTCATGCAATCATTCTAGCTTTCCGGCGCTATTCGAGCGACATAATTGCATTTGACCACTGATAAACGAAGCAGGTGTTCCGGGTTAGCGTTGTTGCTTGCAGCGCTGCTTTTGCTCGAAGGCTGCTATTACGTACAGGCTGCTAGCGGGCAACTGGACCTGTTGCATCGGCGGCGGCCGGTTGCCGAAGTGATCGCCGATGCAAATACGCCGGAAAATTTGCGGGAGCGCCTGAAGACCGTGACTGAAGCGCGACAATTCGCCGTCGATGCGTTGCACCTGGCCGACAACGAAAGCTATCGCAGCTACGCGGACCTTGAGCGCGACTACGTCGTCTGGAATGTTATCGCCGCGCCGGAATTTTCCGTCGAGCCAAAGCAGTGGTGTTATCCGATCGCAGGTTGTGTGGCTTATCGTGGCTATTTTTCAGAATCTTCAGCCAGAAAACTGGCGGCAAAACTCTCGTCCAGGGGGTTCGACGTAATGGTCGGCGGTGTTCCCGCCTATTCGACGCTGGGACGTTTCGCCGACCCGGTTCTCAATACGATGATGCACTGGTCCGACGAGGACCTTGTAGCAACGCTGTTTCACGAACTCGCGCATCAGAAACTCTACATCAAGGGAGATACGCGATTTAACGAATCTTTCGCGACAGCGGTGGCGGAGGCCGGTCTGGCGCGCTGGAGAAAGTTGCACGGTACGGAAGGCGAAGCCGATGCCAGGGACGGACGACGAGCCGGGCAGAAGGATATGCTCAAGCTGGCGCTATCAGTGCGCGATCAGTTGCAAGGCTTGTACGCGTCCGGAACGGATGAAGAGAGCATGCGGCAGCAAAAAAAGGAAATTTTCGAAAAACTCGCGAAAGACGCAGAAACGCTGACGGGAGCCAATGGTATCGACCGCGGGTGGCTCGGAGGCACGCTCAACAACGCGAGGCTTGCGCTTATCGGTCTTTACGAAGGAAGGGTCGACGCTTTCAATGCGCTAATGCAGGATTGCGAAGCGGATCTCAGATGTTTCTACAAGAAAGCCGAGGAGCTTTCCAGGCTGAATCCGGAGCAACGCGAAGCGGAGCTGGATCGACTGGAAGCGTCCGGCACTAGTTCCTGATTTCGCCGCTGCTGGTAATGCGGTCCGGTGGCACCGGGGCAACGACGAGCGGTAGACCTTCGGATACCCTGCGCATTTCACCGGTCATACGCCAATAAAAAATGACTTCCGTCGCCAGAACCCGGCGAACGTATTTCCGCGTCTCATTAAAAGGGATGTTCTCTATCCATATCCGGCCGTCGACGCTGTTCTCGACAGGCAGCCACGACTCGACGTTGGACGGGCCTGCGTTGTACGCGGCAGTTGCAAGGATCGGATTTCGATCGAATCGCTTCAGCATCTTGCCGAGGTAGGTTGTTCCCAGGCGAATGTTGCTGCCAGGATCGACCAGGGTCGAAACACCGGCATAAGGCAGTTGAATCTCACCAGCAGTCGAGCGTCCGGTCGCCGGCATCAGTTGCATGAGACCAATCGCGCCGGCACTTGAGCGCACATCACTCATAAACAGGCTTTCACTACGGGCGACGCCATAGGCCCAGCTTGGTGAAATGCCGGCATCTGCCGAATACTGCGCAAAGGATTGTTCGTAGGCCAGTGGATAGCGGATGTCGAGATCATCGTACTCTCCGGCGCTGGCCGCCGTCGAAATCGCCCGCGAATGCCATCCCCATCGATGAGCCAGTAGAGACGCCTGAACTTTTTCTCTCGCATTCAGCGTTCCGATGATCGAGTCCCACTCCGAACGGCCTTTGCTGTCGAGTCCCGTAAGGAACAATTCCCGGGCCCTGATTACGGCCTCGTTCTTCTCCAGCGATGCAAGAATCTGCCCGTCGCTGCCGGACGCGGCGTGGGAGAAGGAGTAGTCGCGGCCAAGATCGTCGGATGCCAGGAAGCCGTAATAACTTCTTTCTTTCGACAACTGGTCAAGTATCGACAGCGAATGATCCTGCTGCGATATGCCGCGTAAGGCGCTCGCATGCCAAAACTGCCATTCTTCCAGCTGCTGTTCATCTGCCGGCATGGCGGCAATGCTCTCAATTACCCCGTTCCAATCCCGCCGGCGCAAGCTCGAGCGTGCTGTCCAGCGACGAACTTCCGTATTCACAGCCGGCGGCGGCAGTGTCGTCAGAAGGGCAAATGCCTGCGGCGAGTGGCGCCGTGCTGCCCACAAAGCAATGTATTGCGACAGTGCCGCATGCTGCTCTTCGGAGAAAGCGTACTCGTCATTTAGTGTTTGCCAATGCATGGAGGCAGTCTCGGGATCCCGGTACGCGATCTGTTCCAGCGCATAAAGAAGTTGGCGCCGATGCATGGCACTGTCCGCACGCGACGAACGCGTGGTTACAAATGCTGCAGGATCGTCGCGCGCCGCAATCCATCGTGTCGCTTCTTCCCTGCACGACGGCGCAAGCGGTGCCGAGAGGTATCGCGCGAGCGCGAACTGGCGCTCGTCAATGGCAAGTTCGTAGCGTTGCCGATACAGATCCTGGTCCAGCATGCCCTCGGCCCGGAGGTACTCGAAAACCGGGTCACACTCCGGTTCCTGGCTCCTGCCCACCAGCCACAGATCCTTAGCGCGCCCGAAAATGCCATCGCGCCGGCCTGACTGAATTTCGGCTTGCAGCGCAAGGCAGTCGAGTCTGGCGATCTCCAGGCCCTGATAAAACTGCTGGTATACCGACAGGAAGTCCGCCAGGCGGCCGGACGAGGCGAGCCGCAGCGCGTAGCGGTATCGAAGGTCTCTGGCTGGCCTGAGAAGACCGTACTGATTTACAAACCGCAAAATTTCGGCTTCGTCGTCGGCACTGAATTGGCGTTGGTCGATGCGTGTTTTCAGATAGGCCGCACGAATATCGGGCCACAAGACGTAATTCTGAAGCAATTCGCTCCTGGCCTCGGCCGGCAGCCAATTACCGAGCTCCGCTTCCGCATAGGCGGCGACAAACGCGGCCCTTTGCCTTTCGAGCACGGATTGCTCTGCCGCAGTTACCGGCGTAGCGACGAGCATTGACAAAATGCCAATGAATCGGATTGCCGATATGGAGGTCAACCGGGCCTTAATCAGCGAATCTGCAGCATCAATGCCCGATCGCCACGCTGTACCAGCAAAAACAATATCTGGTTGGCTTCGGCAATGGCTCGCAATTGCAACAGGTTCTGCACCGGCTGCCGATTTACCGCCGTGATCAGGTCTCCCGTCCTCAATCCCCTTTGTGCAGCAGGGCTGCCGGGTTCGACTTCCGTTACCTCGATGCCGCCGCTATTGGTGGCGCTTGCATCGGCAAACTGTGCGCCGGCGAGGCCCGGATGGATATCACTGCCGTCGCTTCGGGTTACGGTGCGTTGTCCCAGCGTGGCGGTAACGGATCGGGTCCTGCCGTCGCGAACGTATTCGATGTCGACCTGTTCGCCGGAACCCTTCAAACCGATCGCATTCATCAGTTCGCGGCTGTTGTTTATCTTTTTGCTGTTCACCTTGGTGATGATGTCGTCGACATGCAGGCCGGCTTTCTCGGCGGCGGAACCCGGTTCGACGGCAGATACGAGAGCGCCGCTTTCGACTTCAGCACCAAGCGCTTTCGCGCTGTCGGTATCGATAGTTTGAATGGAAACACCAAGAAGTCCGCGGCGTACTTCGCCGAAATCGAGTATCTGGCGCATGATCGATTTCGCGATTTCCGATGGCACCGCGAAACCGATACCGACATTGCCACCTGTGCGACTGATGATGGCGGAGTTAATGCCGACGAGCTCGCCACGCATGTTGACGAGTGCGCCGCCGGAATTGCCGGGATTGATAGACGCATCGGTCTGAATGAAGTCTTCGTAACCGTTGCGGCTGATACCGGTTCGGCCGAGCGCGCTCACGATTCCCGACGTGACCGTATGTCCGAGACCGAACGGGTTTCCTATTGCAATTACAAAATCTCCGACTTCCACGTCATTCGAATCGCCAATCGGCAGTTCGACGAGGTTTTTCGGATCGACCTTGATGACCGCGATGTCCGTGGCGGCATCGGAGCCGACGATTTCGGCGTCAAGGGTTTGCTCATTGAGCAGCGATATCTGAATTTTGGCGGCATTCTCGACGACATGGTGATTGGTCAGGATGTAACCATTGCTTGCGTCGACAATTACCCCCGAACCTGCGCTGGCGATTTCCCTGGATCCCTCGGGCAGGCCGAAGAACCGTCGGAACATATCATCGCCGTAAGGCGAACCCCGTTGCACTGTCTGACTGACGCGGATATTGACGACTGCCGGCGCAACCCGCTTAACGAGGGGCGCGAGGCTCGGGAGCGGTTCGCCGTCGACACTGTCAGGTAGCGCCGACCAGCTTATGGAGGCGGCCAGTAACAAAATGCCGATCAGTTTGAAACGATTTCCAGTAGTCATCGTCGAAATACCCTTGCGCACAGAATCAAGATAGGCGATCGAGTTTACCCTGCCGCCGCTGAATAATCAGTGAACAGCCGCTTTATCGTTGCGGAGCGTTTTTTGCGGCCCGCAGGCGGGGGACAACGCCTGCGGGGCAAAAGTTCCGGGGCGTTGTCCCCCGCCGATCAGGCCGCCTGCACCGTGATCCGTCGAGACTGCACTTGCGGCTTTTTCGGAATACTGACTTCCAGAATTCCGTTGGCTGTCTTGGCAGAAATGTTCTCGGAATCAGCCGATTCCGGAAGGCTGAAGCGTCGGAAGAACTTGCCGCTGGTTCGCTCGAATCTATGCAATCCGTCAGCATTCTCCGTTTTTTCCGTGTGGCGTTCTCCGGCCAGGCTCAGCGTACCGTCTTCCATGCTGATGGAAATATCGTTCGCGTCTACACCGGGTAAATCGGCGCGCAGCACGAACCGATCGTCTTCCTCGACAACGTCAACGGCCGGGACATAGTCCGCAACACTGTTCCCGTTGTCGAATGCGCTGGGAAATCCGCCGCGGCGTGCTGAAAGCTGATCCAGGTCTCGCTGCAACAAGTTGAATAGGCTCCAGGGTTCAAATCGTGCAATGTTCATAAGGTTTCTCCTGATCTTGCATACCGCCCTGTTAGGCGGCTGTTACTCAATTGGCTCGTAAAATTGGGTCTGTTGAGGGGATTTCAAGAGCCTGAAAGCGCCGTGCCCGCAGCCACTGCAGCTGCAAAAAGCAGGCCAAACCGATTTGACTTAATGCCACTAGATGTTGTGGAAATTATTTTTCACGAAAGCGTCATTTTTTTCTGCAAGCATTTAAAGAACTTACTGCACTAGTTTGTGTAACACATTGATTATGAATACGAAAAGCCTACCGAAAAAAAAGAGGCAAAGCCTTGACAGCCGCCGACGTCGGGCATAATCTTGTGCCTTGGTTGGCACAACATCTAGTGCCTGCAATTACGAATAAATCAGCCATTTCTGGCACTCGGCGTGTGGTCGTAACCAGACGACGAGCGGGGAACTTTTCGCCCGGTCATTCGCGGACCGCGTGAATCGCTTGGGGCCTTCGCAGGGAGAAACGGGGAGTAAGGGACCAAATGAAGTCCGCAGTTAGTGTAGAAGCAAATTCTGTAGCAGATATTACCTTTCAGCCCGCGTCGATCGACATTTGGGAATCAAAGTACAGGCTGGTCGGCAAAGACGGTCGCGCCATCGATGAGCAGGTCGATGATACCTATCGGCGCGTCGCACGGGCGCTGGCCGATGTCGAAGCAGAACCGCTGAGAGAGCAGTGTTTCGAGGAATTCCTCTGGGCCTTGCGCAGTGGCGCGATCCCGGCCGGGCGAATTATCTCCAACGCCGGGGCGCAGGAACACAAGCCCGCTACGTCCACGATCAATTGCACCGTGTCCGGTACCGTAGCGGATTCGATGGACAATATTCTGAACAAGGTCCATGAAGCCGGCCTCACGCTGAAAGCGGGCTGCGGCATCGGGTACGAATTTTCGACCTTGCGGCCGAAGGGTGCATATGTCACGGGCGCCGGAGCCTTTACTTCGGGCCCGCTGTCCTTCATGGATATTTACGACAAGATGTGTTTTACGGTGTCGTCCGCGGGCGGCCGACGCGGTGCACAAATGGGCACTTTTGACGTTGGCCATCCTGATGTCATGGAGTTTATCCGTGCCAAGCGGGAGGATGGTCGGCTACGGCAGTTCAACCTGTCTTTGCTGGTAACGGACGAGTTCATGCAGGCGGTAAAGACCGATGCGGACTGGCAACTAGCGTTCCCGGTGAGTTCGCGTGAGGTTGAGCAGGACGGCTTCGATGTCAACGACAGTAGCCAGTTCGTGTGGCGCGAGTGGCCGGAACCGAAGAGTTATGTGTGCAATGCCCAAGGCCTGGTTGCCTGCAAGATTTACAAGACCTTACCGGCGCGACGAGTCTGGGACGTGATCATGGCATCCACTTACGACTTTGCCGAGCCTGGATTCGTGCTGATCGACAAGGTCAACGAGATGAACAACAACTGGTTTGCCGAGACTATCCGCGCGACCAATCCCTGCGGTGAACAACCGTTGCCGCCGTATGGTTCCTGCCTGCTTGGCTCTGTGAATCTGACCAAATTTGTGCTCGATCCGTTTACGGCAAAAGCACGATTCGATTGGGACGAATTCCGCAAGGTGGTCAAGGTATTCACGCGAATGCTGGACAACGTCGTGGAGATCAACGGGCTGCCGCTGCCTCGCCAGCGCGAGGAGATCCTGCGCAAACGTCGTCATGGCATGGGCTTCCTCGGCCTGGGATCGGCGATCACGATGCTGCGCATGAAGTACGGCGAGGCGCGAGCAGTTGCGTTCACCGAGGAGGTGGCAAAGCAGCTGGCATTGGCGGGCTGGGAAGCTGGGCTGGAACTGGCGAAAGAAAAAGGTCCGGCGCCAATCATGACCGAGGAATTCGAGGTTACCAAAGCCATGCTCGTTAAACGCCCGGAAATGGTCGCAGACGGGTACAAAGTCGGTGACCGGGTTGCCGGTCGATTGCTGCATAGCCGCTACAGCCGCTATATGCAGCGAATCGCGGACGTCGCTCCCGGACTGGTCGAGGAGCTGGCAGAAGTCGGTGCGCGGTTTACGCATCACAGCTCGATTGCTCCGACCGGGACAATTTCGCTGTCGCTGGCGAACAATGCCAGCAACGGCATCGAGCCCAGTTTCGCACATCACTATTTTCGCAATGTCATACGACAAGGCAAAAAGACGAAAGAAAAGGTCAGCGTTTTTTCCTTCGAATTGCTGGCCTATAGGGAATTGGTAAATGCCAAGGCCATGCCGGGCGGCGGGGACGCAGAGGTCATCGGTGAGAACAAGCTGCCCGACTACTTCATTACAGCCGAGGGCGTATCGCCCGAGCAGCATGTGGATATACAGGCAGCGGCGCAGAAGTGGGTAGATTCATCGATCTCGAAGACGGCAAATGTGCCGACTGATTATCCATACGAGGACTTCAAGAACATCTACCTGTATGCATATGAGCAAGGGCTGAAAGGATGCACGACTTTCCGTTTCAACCCGGAAGCATTTCAGGGCGTTCTGGTAAAAGAGCAGGACCTCAAGAACACCGTCTACTCTTTTACGCTGGAAGACGGCTCCGTGGTCGAGCTAAAGGGTGATGAAGAGATCGAGTACGACGGAGAGGTGCATTCCGCAGCAAACCTGTTTGATGCATTGAAGGAAGGTTATTACGGAAAGTTCTGAGGCTTGGCCTTGCGATTGCTAGGCTGGGGCAGGACGCCAGGAAGTGACGACATGAGCAATACTAAAATTGACAAGAAGATCGTCGGCTATGCGGTCAAGCAATCCGACGCAAAGGGCGAAAGCGGCAAGAAACCGGAGTACCGGCGGGAAGCGTCGGATGGCACGCGTGCGGAAGTCATTCGCATGCACGAGAAGCTGGAACGGCCGGAGATGCTTATCGGCTCGACCTACAAGGTCAAAACACCGGTGTCAGATCATGCAATGTACGTAACGATCAATGACATCATTCTTAACGAAGGTACGGAGCATGAAAAGCGCCGGCCATTCGAGATCTTCATCAATTCGAAGAACCTGGACCACTATCAGTGGATTGTTGCCCTCACGCGGATTATCTCTGCGGTATTTCGCAAGGGCGGCGATGTCACGTTTCTGGTCGATGAGCTGAAAGCGGTGTTTGATCCGCGCGGTGGCTACTGGAAGCCCGGCGGCAAGTTCATGCCGTCTATCATTGCGGAGCTGGGCTACATCGTAGAAAAGCATCTTATATTGATCGGTTTGCTGGCAAAACCGGGTCTCGACGAGGGGCAGCAAAAACTGATCCAGGAAAAGCGCGCCGAGTTCGAAGCGAGCAACCGGCAGCGTGACGCTTTTGCCAAGAGCAGCTATCCGGAGGGTGCACAGCTTTGCAGCAAGTGCAGTACTGCGGCCGTGGTAATGATGGACGGTTGCCAGACTTGCCTGAGCTGCGGCGACTCCAAGTGTAGCTAGGTACCCAGAGGCGTTAGTCCAAAGTACTTGCGGGTAAGCCGTCCCTGTTTGCAGTGATCCAATCGGGCCGACCGCGCGCCCGTCGCTGTAGTACTATCGCATCCCGTGACTGTATCAATTCCTGATTTTACCCAAGCGAGGGTAGTGGTCGCCGGCGATATCATGCTGGACCGTTACCTGTTCGGCGTGACCAGTCGCATATCACCTGAAGCACCGGTGCCCGTTGTGCATGTGCGGGAATCGAATGACCGGCCTGGAGGTGCTGCAAACGTCGCGGTTAACCTTGCGACCCTCGGAGTGAGTACAACGCTGATCGGCATCGTCGGCAGGGACGAAGAGGCTGTCACGCTACGAAACCTGTTGGGAAAAAGCGGAATCGATTGCCGCTTCAGCGAATCCAATGAATGGCCCACTATTACTAAGACGCGCGTCCTGAGCCGCAGCCAGCAGCTGATCCGGCTGGATCGCGAAGAGCCCTGCGGTGATGCCGGGCAATCCCTGGCCGATTCCCTGGCCTCTGTACTGGCGGATACGGATATCGTGGTGCTGTCTGACTACGGCAAGGGAGCGTTGACCGATGTGTCTCGCTTAATTGCGCTGTGCCGAAAGGCGAACGTGCCGGTATTGGTCGATCCAAAGGGCACCAATTTTGCCAAGTACAGCGGCGCGTCACTGATAACACCGAACCAGAGTGAATTCGAAGCGGTCGCCGGCGATTGCCCGACGGACGCGATCCTGGTCGAGCAAGGCCAAAAGATGCTGCGGGACCTGAAGCTGGACTCGTTGCTTATCACACGCAGCGAGAAGGGCATGTTGCTGATTGAGGCAGACGCAGAACCGGTATTTCTGTCGACTCAGGCGCGGGAGGTCTATGACGTGACCGGCGCGGGTGACACCGTAATTGCGACGATTGCGGCCGCGCTTGCCAGCAAGGAGAAGTTGCTCTCGGCGTCTATCCTGGCAAATCTTGCCGCGGGTGTGGTCGTAAGGAAGATAGGCGTCGCGAGCGTGTCTCCGGCCGAGCTGGACGCTGCCGCGAAACCGCAGGACCTTGCAGATGCCGGAGTTGTCAGCGAGATCGAACTTCTGACGCTGGTCGATGCCGCGCGCAACCGCGGCGAGCGGATTGTTATGACCAACGGCTGCTTCGATATTCTGCACCCGGGTCATGTCGCATACCTGAAGGAGGCGGCGAGTCTGGGGGACCGTCTTATTGTTGCCGTTAACGATAATGAATCGGTGCATCGGCTGAAGGGCAATGGGCGACCGATCAACGAACTGCAGGATCGCATGGCCGTGCTTTCCGGTTTGGCATCCGTCGACTGGGTTGTACCGTTTTCGGAGGACACCCCCGCACGGCTCATTCAGGACGTAATGCCGCACATTCTTGTGAAGGGAGGAGACTATCGGCCGGAAGATGTCGCGGGTGGCAGGGACGTGATAGCAAACGGCGGGCAGGTACGGATCCTTTCTTTCAAACACGGTCACTCGTCCAGCCAGATCATCGATAAGCTGGGACGCGCCAAGTAAGGCTCGCGGCGCGTACTGCGTACTGATGCGCCTCGCTTACGTCATTCTCAGTTACTTCTTGGCACCGGTCTATGCCCTGTATTGGGCTTTTCGCGGCCTTACGGACAATGCGTACCGGGAACGATTCGGGCAACGATTCGGCTTCGCCTATCCGCAGCTGTCCGGACCGTCGATCTGGATTCACGCTGTTTCAGTCGGTGAAGTCCAGGCCACGGCGCCGCTGGTGCGCCGACTCATGGAACGATATCCAGGACAGCAAATCCTGGTAACTACGGTGACGCCGACCGGTGCGGCACGCGCCAGGGCATTGTTCGGCGATAGCGTCGCGCATTCCTATATTCCGTTTGAAACACCTTTTTCGATCAACAGGTTTTTTACGGCGGTCAAGCCGGGAATCGCCTTGATCATGGAGACGGAGATCTGGCCGAATCTCTACCATGCCTGCGGCAATCGCGGTGTCCCGCTGGTGCTGGTCAGTGCCCGAATATCGCCGAGATCGGTCGGCAACTATCGGCGTTGGTTGCCACTGTTTCGGGAGACACTGTCATACGGAATCGTTATTGCTGCCCAAAGTGACGCGGATGCCGACAGATTTCGATCTTTAGGTGCCAACCCGTCCAGGACCGCTGTTACCGGAAACATAAAGTTCGATTTCGAGCTGCCTGTCGGTTTGTCCGAAAAAGGGTTGGCGCTGCGCCGGCAGTCGTTTGGCCAGCGGCCCGTCTGGATAGCCGCCAGCACCCACGAAGGAGAGGAGGAGCAGGTTCTGGATGCACACGCGGCTCTTCGCATCGAGATACCGGATGCACTGCTGATTCTGGTGCCACGACACCCGGACCGGTTCAATGGTGTTGCTACACTGCTCGAGCGCCGGCACGTGAGTCATGTCGTACGTACTGACAACACCACTTGCAGTGCACAAACGGAAGTATTTCTGGTCAACACGATGGGCGAGTTGCCGCTTTTTTACGCGGCAAGCGATATTGCTTTTGTTGGCGGCACACTGGTGCCGGTCGGGGGGCACAATCTCCTCGAGCCTGCCGCACTGGGTCGGCCCATCCTGACTGGGCCGCACCTGTTCAATACCGAAGACATAGCCGAAATGTATACCAGTGTCGGCGCGTCGCTCGTTGTCGAAAACAGCCAGCAGCTCGCCAGTACGTTACAGCGTCTGTTCGGCGATCAGCGGTTGGCGACCGAAATGGGTATCAAGGGCCACGATATATTCATAAGGAATCGCGGCGCCCTGGCCCGGTTTCTTGAGTTGCTGGAACCGTTAATGAAGGAAGTTTTCGGTCCCTGACATCAGCTTTCGGCTTCGCCGGCAGTTTCTTCGCGAATCGCTTGCTCGGGCGGCTTGCGTTCGCTTAGCCATTTGTCGATATCTTCCAGGTCCTGAACCTGCAACATACCCGCCGCCTGTTTCAGACGCAGCACATTTCCGATGTAAGCGTAGCGACTGCGATAGTAATTCGTGATTGCGGCGTAAACCGAAAATTGCGAGTTCAGGACGTCCACGATGGTACGTGTGCCGACCTCGAAGCCGGCTTCCGTTGCTTCCAGTGCGGTGCGACTGGATTCGACCGCTTGCTGCAACGCCTGCACACGGCTGATTTCCGCCAGAACGCCAAGATAGGCGTCGCGCGTCTGACGTTCGGTTTCCCTGGCTACCCGTTGCAGCTGTTCCCTGGACGCCCGGTGCAAATAGACTGCCTCACGAACTCTGGACGAAGTTCGGCCGCCGGAGAAAATCGGCAGGTTTAATTGCACCGAGATCGAGTTGCCCAGGCTGTTGGTGTCCGCGGGCGTTACCACCTGCGAAAGCGGAGGCGCAGGGCTAAACGTCTGCGTTCCGGTCTGCTCATTGAATCTCCTGCCTGCGACAAGTTCGATGGTCGGGTAGTGGCCGGTGCGGCGAAACGAGATTTCATCCCGCGCAACCTGCTCTCCAAGGCGGCTCGATATGACGGCAAGATTCTGGGACATGGCCAGATCGACCCAGCTGGCTTCATCGGCCGGACTTGGTGACACCAGTGGAAACTGATCCGTCGGCGCGGCCAGCGAGGTTACGTATTCGCCGGTAATTTCCCGAAGGAACTCACGTGCAGTCGCCAGTGTCCGTTTTGCTCCAATCTCATCCGCGACAGCCTGATCGTGCGCGGCCTGCGACTCCTGAACATCGGTAATGGCTATCAGGCCAACCTCGAAGCGCTGTTTGGCCTGGTCCAGCTGCCGTGCGATGGCCAGCCGGTTGGCGTGGATCGAAGTCAGCACGTCTTCAGCTGCCAGCACGTCGAAATAACGCTGTGCAACCCGAATCATCAGGTCCTGCTGCGCTGCTTCGTAATCGGCCTCGGCCCTCGCGACGAGTTTGTTTGCCTGGCGCAGACCGACGATCTGGTCCCAACGGAAGATGCTTTGGCGCAGGCCGAGGTCCCAGGTTTCGTTGTCGAGATCGGCCGAAAAAGGAGGGCGGGTTACGGCGCTATTGTCCAAAATCAACTGGGTTCCGGAGGCCTGGCTATTCGTATAGCCCGCATTGGCCTCAATCTGCGGTAACAGCAAACTGCGGGCTTGTGGCGCAGCTTCCGCTGCAGCCAGACGGCGCGCATCCGCCTCGTGAATGAGGGGATCGCTTTGCAGTGCCTGCTGATACACCTCCAGCAACGAAGTAGCCTGTGCGAGCGGCGCCACGGTGACCATCAGGGCGCAGAGCGCGAGGTGACGGATTCGGGAAAGTCTTTTCATGAGAATTGCTTCCGTAGATTGAGTGGCCGCGGGGCCCCTTCGTTGGGTGTTATGGTCATCTATATCACTAAATCAGTCAAGCTCGGGCCAGTGCCTGGCCGTGTCCGTGGCGGGCCTAGTAACGGGCGATGGTCGGGTCGACAGTTTGCGACCACAGGTCGATCCCCCCGTTTATGTTGGCCACGTGGCCGAATCCACGATCCGCGAGGTAAGCGGCCGCACGCAGGCTTCGCACACCCGAATGGCACAGAACGGCTGTGGCCGTCCGGGCATCGAGCTCGCAAATTCTTTCCGGAAGCAGGGCCATCGGGATTCGGATTGTCCCGCTAATGCTTGCAATATTGATTTCCCATGGTTCTCGGACGTCAAGCAACTGCCAAAGTTCGCCGCCCTGTTGCCGCAGCAAAAAATCCGCCGGGCTGAATTCTTCTATCATCGGTTCCGCCATGCGGGCCGTACCTTCAATAGATGCCGCAAGCCGCCATCTGGTTTCATTTCGTTCGACATTCCCTGAAATAACTCAAAAAACGAATTCCGGCGGCGGCGAACTGTTGATCAGCGGCGCGAGCGCGGTTTCAAACAGTGCGGTGCTTTCCCAGCCCGTGTCGTTGTTGCGCCGTACGATCCTTGCTTCCTGCACCGGCGGCTCACCAACGACAACAAAGAGTCTACCGCCCGGCCGAAGCCTGGCGACGTACCGGTCGTCAAAGCGCGGCAGCGATCCGGTAACGGCGATAGCATCGAACTCACCCTCCGGTAAATCCTCGCAGGCGTCCATGCAGGCGAGATCGACGTTTTCGATTCCCTGTTTCTGCATCCTGTCGCGGGCAGCCGAAACGAAATCTTCGAAAATGTCGATGCTGAAAACGGTACCGGCAAGCCTTGAAAGGCAGGCTGTCAGGTAAGCACTTCCGGTGCCAATCTCCAGCACTTTGTCGTTCCGGGTCAGCGCAAGCGCCTGCAATACGCGGCCTTCCACCGTCGGAGTCATCATCTTCTGTCCGTGAGGCAACGGTATCTCGGTATCGGCAAACGCGAGATCGCGAAAATCGGCAGGTACGAACACATCCCTCGATGCACTCCCGAGTACCTGCAGTACATTCGGGTCGAAAACGTCCCAGGCACGAACCTGTTGTCCCACCATCTGGCGCCGCGCGAATTCGGTGTCCATTTTCTGATCCTTTAAGTTCTTGCTAGTTATAGTGTTTTTCGATGTGATTTGCAGCGAGTGCAGACCCCGGTTCCGGTAGAAACGCCCGCCGTTTCCGCGTTATGGTGAATTGCTGCGGTGCGCCCTGGCAGCTGGGATATGCTTGGTTTTGAATCCGGATTCTGCTCGACTAATCTAAAATCTCCGAAGAAGGAGATACATGACGAGCGCTCAATAATAACAAATGATCGTTTGACGGCATCATTTGCAAGATAGCCGACAGGGACTGACGAATCTTGAGCCGCGACCGTCCAGAACTAACTCCAGACACTGATCGTACCCGGATATTCTTATCGGCGGTGCCATGTCATCGATGATGCTCACTATTATTCTTGCGATCACGCTGGCGATGGCCGTGGCCGGAATGCTGACCCTGTGGCGCAACAACCGGAAGACCGAGCAGCGGCTAAGTGAACTCAACACCGAGCTGATTGCGGTTTCTGGTGACGCATCGGTCGGGCGTCGCTTGCCCTCGACCGGCGACGGAGAAATTGCACGACTTGCCGACACGATAAACCGGCTCTTCGATGCGCTGGGCGAGCGTGACGAAGAAATTCAGGACCGCGACAAGCTGTTCATGGAATTTGCGCGTACGCTCCCGGAGGTCGTAATCGTACATAATGAGCGAATTTTGTTCGCCAACGAAAGTGCGGCCGCACTGATCGGGCTGAATCCGGAGCAGCTTGAAGGGCGCGATGTCGCTGATCTCGTAAAGCCGGCGTATCGGGCCCTGTTCAGGAAGTCGATGATGAAGCGGCTTGCCGGTGAAAACGTGCCGCGCCGGCTCGAGATCCAGTTGATCAACGGCAATGAGCAGGGGCTCTGGGTCGAAGCGCAAAGTTCGACCATCGAATATCGCGGTACCCAAGCCGTGCTGACGATCGCGCGCGACGTTGGCTACCGCAAGAGTCTGGAAGTCTCACTGAGTCGCAGCAAGCGGCAAGCCCAGTACACGCTCGAATCCATCTCTGAAGGGGTCATAACGACGGACAATGAAGGCCGCATCGATTACATGAATCGTGCGGCCGAATCGATGACCGGTGCCAATCGTGAAGAAGCCGCGGGACATCGGATTGCCGAATTGTTTTCGCTGATCGACGAGACCGACAGGAGGGCGCTCGGAGACCCGGTCGAAAAATGCCTGGCGATGCGCCGTCGCGTGAACATGGGTCGCCGGGCGCTGCTCGTGAGCCGCGATGGCGAACACGAGCACTCCGTCGAGATTACGGCATCGCCGATTCGTGGGCCGGGAAACAGCATTTCCGGCACGGTCGTCGTTTTCCATGACGTCAGCGAAGTGCGTGGATTGACGCGCCAGATGAGCTATCAGGCCACGCACGATCCGCTGACCGGGCTGGTCAACCGCAGAGAGTTCGAGAGGCGCCTGCAGGAATCCATGGATACGGCGCGCACTGACGAAAACGTGCACATGCTTTTTTATATGGACCTGGACCGATTCAAGGCGGTCAATGACAGCTGCGGCCATCTTGCCGGCGACAACCTGCTGCGGGAAGTTGCCGCCTTGATCAAGGACAAGGTTCGCGACTCGGACTTCGTAGGCCGTCTCGGAGGGGATGAGTTCGGCGCGCTGCTGGCACGCTGTCCGATCGAAAAGGCGCGGCAGATCGCCACAGACATCTGCAATGCCGTCGCGGATTACCGCTTCGTATGGAAGGACAAGATATTCAACATCGGCATCTCGGTCGGTCTGGTTGAAATCAATCACGCGAGTGGAACCTTGCAGGATGTAATCAGCGCTGCAGACTCGGCCTGTTACGTTGCGAAGCAACGTGGCCGTGGCCAGGTGCACGTATATTCCGCCCGCGATGAAGCGATAGCGCGGGAAAGAGGCGATATCCAGTGGTTGCGGCGACTGCAGGATGCGCTGCACGAGGGTCGCTTTGAACTGGCCGTTCAGCCGATCATTGCTACCGGTCGCGATGAATCCGGACCGTCGGTTGAGGTACTTATTCGATTGCCGGATGCTCGCGGAAAGGCGGTTAGTACCGCGGAATTCCTGCGCCCGGCGGAACGCTACCAGCTCATGCCGCAGATCGACCGCTGGGTCGTCAATGCGACGTTGGCCGCAATAAATTCGGGAAAGATAAAGCTCGCCGGCAAACGCAGTTGCACAATCAATATTTCCGGACAAACGCTTGGCGACGAAAGTTTTCTGGGTTTTATCGTCGAGGCGCTGGACAGAAGCGGCGTGTCGCCATCCAGCATCTGTTTCGAGGTTACTGAAAGCGCGGTGTCGACCAACGTGCAGCACGTGCAGCGCTTTATCGAGGTGCTGCACGGCATTGGCTGCGAATTCGCCATCGATGATTTCGGCAGCGGCCTCGGCGCGTTCTCCAGTCTCAAGCGTTTGCCGGTCGATTACCTGAAGATCGATGGGTCCTATACGCGAAATCTGGGCTCCGACCAGCTCAACCAGGAGATGGTTGCAGCGATGATCAAGCTGGCCCGTACGCTGGAGTTTCGCGTAGTCGCAGAGCAGGTCGAACAACAGGAAGATTTCGACTGGCTTAGAACCGCCGGCGTGCATTTCGTCCAGGGTAATTTCGTCGAGCCGCCGGCAATGCTGGGTAACTCGTCTACAGGTACTCACAGGATTCTGGCGTTGCCGGATACGGGGCAAAACGCCGGCTGACCATGACGATGGAATCCAAAAAAAACGCCGGGTAAGCCCGGCGTTTTTTTGTGTCGTCGTTGCAGTCTACAACAGGGGTACCATCAACAATGCAACGATGTTGATGATCTTGATCAGCGGATTGATGGCAGGACCTGCCGTATCCTTGTAAGGGTCGCCGACTGTGTCTCCGGTGATGGCTGCCTTGTGGGCATCCGAGCCTTTGCCGCCGCAATTGCCATCCTCGATGTACTTCTTGGCGTTGTCCCATGCACCGCCGCCCGTGGTCATTGATATGGCGACGAACAACCCGGTGACGATGGTGCCCAGCAACAGACCGCCAAGTGCCTTCGGCCCCAGCAACAGACCAACGGCCAGTGGCACAAGGATCGGCAGCATGGATGGAATGATCATTTCCTTGATAGCGGCTTTGGTCAGCAGATCAACGGCACGGCTGTAGTCTGGTTTGCCGGTGCCTTCCATGATGCCCGGTATTTCGCGGAACTGGCGTCGCACTTCCTCGACGACGGATCCGGCAGCTCGCCCGACCGCTTCCATCGCCATCGAGCCGAACAGGAATGGCACCAGCCCGCCGATGAACAGGCCGATGATGACCAGGTGATCGGAAAGATCGAAATCGACCAGGATGCCGCGGGATTCCAGCGCGTGTGTGTAATCCGCGAACAGCACCAGGGCCGCGAGACCGGCCGATCCGATCGCGTAACCCTTGGTCACGGCCTTGGTGGTATTGCCGACCGCATCGAGCTGATCCGTAATGGTGCGAACTTCGGCCGGCAGGTCCGACATTTCCGCAATGCCGCCCGCGTTGTCGGTAATCGGGCCGAATGCATCGAGTGCAACGACGACACCTGTCATCGACAGCATCGTAGTAGCCGCAATAGCGATGTTGTACAGGCCGGCGAGCTCGTCACCCTGCGGCGCGAGAGCAAAGGCGCCCCAGATACTCAGGCACACTGCAAGAACCGGCAGAGCCGTTGCTTTCATCGAAATGCCGAGTCCTGCGATGATATTGGTTGCGTCGCCTGTCAAAGATGCTTCAGCGATGGTCCTGACCGGTTTGTATTCCGTACCCGTGTAGTACTCCGTGATTACCACCATGGCCGCGGTCAAACCAAGGCCGATCAGCGCGGAGCCGTAAATGCCCATAGCGTTGCCCGTCCCTGCCATCATTTCCATGGTGATGAAATAAAATGCGATGGCTGCCAGGACGCCGGAAACGATCATGCCCTTGTACAGCGCGCCCATGATCTTGCCGCCATCCGATGTGCTGACGAAAAAGGTACCTATGATCGACGCGACAATGGAAACTGCGCCAAGAACCAGCGGGTAAATGATAGCGGTGGTGCCGAAATTCGTGGCGACGAGCGTACCGAGCAGCATCGTCGCAATGATGGTAACAGCGTAAGTCTCGAACAGGTCGGCGGCCATGCCGGCGCAGTCGCCAACGTTGTCACCGACGTTATCGGCAATTACACCGGGGTTGCGCGGGTCGTCCTCGGGGATACCTGCTTCGACTTTGCCGACCAGGTCGGCGCCTACGTCCGCGCCCTTGGTAAAAATACCACCGCCCAGACGCGCAAAGATCGAGATGAGCGAGCCACCGAACGCGAGACCGACCAATGCATGAATCGTATCGTCCGTACCGTAGCCCATCTTGCTGAGCACGAAGTAGTAACCGGCTACGCCTATCAGGCCGAGACCAACCACGAGCAATCCGGTGATGGCACCGCCGCGAAACGCAATGTTTAGCGCCGCATTGACTCCCTTGGTTGCTGCCTGCGCCGTGCGGACGTTGGCACGAACGGATACAAACATGCCGATATATCCGGCGAGGCCGGAGAAGATAGCGCCGATAGCGAAGCCGATGGCGGTAAGCCAGTCAAGCGCAATGCCGAGCACGACGAACAGAATTACGCCGACCAGACCGATTGTCTGGTACTGGCGATTCATGTAGGCGCCGGCACCTTCCTGAATTGCGAGCGCGATATCCTGCATGCGCTGATTGCCCGCGGGCTGCTTCAGAATCCATTGCGAGGATACGATGCCGTAAAGCACCGCGAGAACGCCCGCACCTATGGCAAGCCATAGTGCCATCTCATTTGTCATCAGATTGTCTCCCGATCATCCAAAGACCCCGGCACGATTGCGCCTGGGGCAAAGCGAAAATTTTATTTATTACGGACCGCAAGCAAGCGGTTTATGGTTATTTGTTGCTGTACCTGACTGCGCTCGCGGGCCCTGTTACTAAGGACCCCACCCGCGGCAGGCGGCGCATCATACCACAAAACCGGCCTTTAGCTTTTTCGGAACGGGCACGTTCTTGAGGCTCGGATACTTTGGTAAGCCATTGATATATGGAGGATAATCCTCTCCGCGAATCAACGGCGACAGGTACCGCCGGCAGGCCTCGGTGATCGAGAAGCCGTCCCGGCTGATGTAGCGCCGCGGCAGCATTTTTTCCTTGTTGGCGATCTTCGACAGCGGCGCCTGGCCGATTTTCCAGCGGTACGGCTGGTCGGATACGCGGATTATCACCGGCATGACGGCCGTGTGTCCGGCGAGCGCCATTTTCACTGCCTCTTTGCCGACGGCATAGGCCTGCCGAACATCCGTGGCGGACGCAATATGTCGCGCCGATCGCTGCAGGTAGTCGGCGATCGCATAGTGAAACTTGTATCCAAGGTTGTCGCGAACCATGTGTGCAACCACGGGCGCGACGCCTCCGAGCTGCGCATGACCGAAGGCATCCCGTGTTCCGGCTTCGGCAAGAAATCTGCCGTCGGCAAATCTTGCGCCCTCGCTTACGACGATGACGCAGTAATCGTACTTGGTCACCGATTCCTTGACGCGCTTCAGGAACGCGGTCTGATCGAAGGGTATTTCGGGAAAAAGGATGATGTGTGGCGCATCGCCGGGTTTGGTGCCAGCGAGGCCCCCGGCCGCCGCAATCCATCCTGCGTGCCGGCCCATGACTTCGAGAATGAACACTTTTGTGGACGTCTTGGACATGGACAATACGTCGAGGGCCGCTTCGCGCGTGGATACAGCGACGTATTTGGCAACGGAGCCGAATCCGGGACAGTTGTCGGTCACCGGCAAATCGTTGTCCACTGTCTTTGGAATGCCGAGGCAGGTGACCGGAAATCCCATGCGCTTGCTGATCAGCGACACCTTGTGCGCGGTGTCCATCGAATCATTGCCACCGTTGTAGAAAAAATAACCGATATCGTGCGCTTTGAAGACTTCGATGAGTCGTTCGTACTGAGCGCGATTCTCTTCCAGACCCTTCAGTTTGTATCGTGCCGAACCGAATGCACCACCTGGTGTATGCCGCAGAGCAGCGATTGAGCCGGCCGTTTCGCGACCGGTATCGATCATGTCCTCAGTCAGTGCACCAATGATCCCGTTTCTGCCGGCATAGACTTTGCCGATCCGGCTTCGATATTTCCGGGCTGTCTCGATAACGCCGCACGCTGTCGCGTTGATAACGGCCGTAACACCCCCGGATTGTGCATAAAACGCATTCATTTTCGGCATTTCTGACTATCCTTTTCTGTTCGATTGCGGAGCCAAGAATAGCCGAATCCTTGCATCGAAGGCAGTTTGACGTCCCTGGGAAGAGCGGGTAGCGTAGGCCGCCGACCTGTTATGGTCGTCGTTTTCCATTAAAAACAAGAGTCAATCCAAATGCGCATAGTCCTTCTCGGGGCACCGGGATCCGGCAAGGGCACCCAGGCCCAAAAGCTGATGTCGGAAAAGCATATTCCGCAGATATCGACGGGCGACATGTTGCGTGCCGCTGTTGCTGCCGGTACGCGATTCGGTCAGAAAGCCAGATCAATCATGGATGCCGGCAACCTGGTATCGGACGATGTGATGCTGGGGATAATCAGCGAGAGGCTCGCCGAGCCGGACGCCGCGGACGGTTTTATCCTGGACGGCTTCCCGCGGACCGAAAAGCAGGCTCTCGATCTCGAGGATCTGCTCGACGAAATCGGCGTGCGTCTTGATGCCGCAATACTGATGGATGTTGATCAGGATACACTGCTCAAGCGGCTGACCGGCCGCCGTACCTGTTCATTGACCGGGAAGTTGCTCAATATCTACCTCTCACCGAAGGAAGAACTGGATGCCTGCACCAAAGCGGGCGGTGAGTTGATTCAACGGGAGGACGATAACGAGAAGACCATTCGCAACCGGCTCGACGTTTATCGCCAGCAAACAGAACCCCTGATTGGCTATTACCGTAAACGCGGCAAATTGAAGACTGTCGATGCCGACGGGACTATCGACGAGGTTTACGCACGGTTCAAACAGACCTTGAAGGCGTAGAGAATCCGGGCTGCGAATCAGGCCCGGTCGAACTGATCCAATAGCCGTTCACCGACGAGCTCGCGACGCCATCCACGAAATACGCGGGAGTCGCGAACTCCGGAGAGGGCTGCAGAGAGTTCTTTTTTCGACGCGACAATTTCGGCAGAAACGCCGAGATCCGCTGCGCAGTCGGCAACAGTTTTCTGTGCCTTTTTGAGCACGTCCTTCTGTTTTTCATCCGGCCTCGTTGGAGGCACATAGTCGGTGACGTTGTCCATCGCCGTCGAGATCACATCGAGCAATTCATCGCCAGCCCGTGCCGCCGTTCGATCAGCCAATCCCGAAATCGAGTGCAGGGCCTGTTTCGACCTGGGCATTGCCTGGGCAATTTCGAGAACGACAGTGTCCCGCAAAATCCATTGTCGCGGACGATTGCGTCGTAGCGCTTCCCTTTCCCGCCATTCCGCGATACCCGATGCAATAGCGCGCGGCACGCCATGTATGCTCCTTGCACCCTTTACTCGCTCGATGGCAAGGTGAGGTTCCGCATCGTACAAGGTCCGGTCGAGGAGATCCGCTGAATCCTCCAGCACCCAGTCGCGGCGGCCCAGTTTTTCAAGGCGTTCATTCAACAGGTCATACGCCGGTAGCAGATGCTCAACATCTTCCGCGGCGTATCGAAGCACTTCATTCGACAATGGCCGCCGTGACCAGTCGGCCCGTGTGTGTGACTTGGCCAGCTCGACGTCAAAGAGTTCAGCTACCAGTCCTGCATACCCGATCTGGGGCATGTAGCCGAGGAGGGCCGCCGCGATCTGTGTATCGAAAAGGCGGCCGGGCATGAGCCCTGACGCCTGATAAATGACCTCCATGTCCTGCCTCCCGGAGTGCAGGATCCATTCGCATCTCATCAAAGACTTCCAGAAAGACCCGAGATCCGACGCGCCGAGGGGATCCGCGCAGTAAATTCGCCCGCTATCCGATAGTTGAATCAGGCACAACTCGGCGAAGTAGGTCTTCTCCCGCATGAACTCGGTGTCAACACCGATCCTTTCTGCCGCGTCGAGCACAGCGACCAGCGAATCGTCTTCTTGCAGGTTGACAAACTCGAAGTTGGTCACGTGCGGCCCGGGCTTTGGAACGGCTTGGTTCTCATGAGATGATTGCGGCAATGCATTGTCGTATTGTGACAGAACCCTGTAACTTCTTCTCAATACAATCTTCGATATCATTACAAGCGGAAATCAGCAGCACCGGTGTGCGGTAATTGCCATCGCGAGGTTCGTATTCACAATGCAGCTAGCTCGTGGAGTGATGGCATAAACAAATGCTGAATTTTAGGAAGATCGATGCACATACATATTCTCGGCATTTGCGGCACGTTCATGGGTGGCGTTGCAGCGCTGGCCAAGGCGGCCGGGCACAGGGTTAGCGGCAGCGACCAGAACGTCTATCCGCCGATGAGCACCCAGTTGAGGCAGCTGGGCATCGAGATCGTCAATGGCTACGACACCGCGCAGCTGGAACCGGTTCCCGATTGCGTTGTCATTGGCAACGCTTTGAGTCGCGGCAATGTTACGGTGGAGGCGATACTCGATCGCCGTATCCCGTACTGCTCGGGACCACAATGGCTTGCTGACCACGTCCTGCAGGGGCGCCATGTCATGGCCATCGCGGGTACTCATGGAAAAACGACTACGGCGAGCATGCTGGCGTGGATTCTGCACGATGCCGGACTCGCGCCGGGGTTCCTTATCGGAGGTCTTCCTGCAAATTTCCCGGAATCCGCGCGGTTCGGCGAGTCGGAGTATTTCGTTGTCGAGGCGGACGAATACGACACGGCATTTTTCGACAAGCGAGCGAAGTTCGTTCATTACCGGCCACAGACGCTGGTCATCAACAATATCGAGTTCGATCACGCCGATATCTACCGCGACGTCGAAGCCATTCTCTGGCAGTTTCATCAGTTGCTGCGCATTGTGCCGTCCGGCGGGCGAATCATTCGCAAGGCGGACGACAGCAATATCGATGTGCTGGTGGAAAAGGGCTGCTGGACGCCACTGGAGTCGTTCGGGCTGGATGATGAGGGTGAGTGGCACGGCAGCTTTCTGGATAGTGGCGAGCGACGAATCCGCATCGAACATGCCTCTGGCGACGTTGCCGATACGGTATGGAAACTCGGCGGTACCCACAATCTGGAAAATGCGCTGGCGGCGGTCGCTGCCTCCAGGTCGGCGGGAGTGCCGTTTAACCGGGCCGTTGACGCGTTGTCCAGATTCGAAGGAGTCAAGCGACGCATGGAGCGAACGGCGACCGTATCGGAAATCGCAATTTACGATGATTTTGCTCACCACCCGACGGCAATAAAGCGCACTCTGAGCGGTCTCAGGAATCGCTACCCCGGTCAGCGCATCGTTGTGGCGCTCGAGCTGCGCTCAAACACCATGAAACTGGGCGTGCACAATCGGTCGCTGGTCGAATCACTGAATGATGCGGACCTGGTCTTTGTTTTCCGACCAGGGGACATGCGCGGGGAACTGGATGACGCGTTGGCAGAGGCGGGCAGCCGGTTGAGCGTATTTGCCGAATACGACGATCTCGTGACTGCGCTACTGGACAATTTGCTTGCCGGAGATCAGTTGGTCTTCATGAGCAATGGTGGTTTCGGCGCATCCCGGCAGAAACTGACGATGGCGTTACAACAAAAGCGTGCGATCTGACGCGAAATCGACCCAGCCGGCACCGCAGATTTCAGCAACTATAATCAGACTGTGTTCGTTGTGGCCGTGACTTTTGCGGTTGCGCCCGCCCAGGGTCTGTCGAGCCAATGAAAGTACCGCTTTTTCCATTGCATACAGTCCTCTATCCTGGAGGGCCGCTGCCGTTGCGCATTTTTGAAGTACGCTACCTGGACATGATAAGCGAAAGACTCAGGTCGGGTGGGCTGTTCGGTGTGTTGCTGATTCGCAGTGGAAACGAAACCGGACCGACGTCTACTTACCAGGTTGGCACGCTAGCGCGCATCGTCGACTGGTACCAGGGCAGTGACGGACTGCTTGGCGTTACGGCGATAGGAGATCGGCGATTTCGCCTGCTGTCCAGCGAACAGCGCGATGACGGACTCAACGTCGGCGAGGTCGAGATGTTACCGGACCAGCATGACGTCGCGCTTCCGCAGGAGTATCGCGCATTGGCCAGGATTCTCGCCGGTGTGCTGGACGATCTGGGGAAACTGTACGATTCGCTGGAGCGAAAATACGATGATGCGGGCTGGGTTGCTTATCGTTTCGCAGAGATCCTGCCGATATCTCCGAGCGGCAAGCAAAGCTGTCTAGAACAGGACGATCCGCTGGCCCGTCTCGAAATCGTTCGGCAGGTTCTCGAATCAGTGCGTGGCCCTCAGCCCGCGGACTCGGACTAGATAGTCTCGAACACGCGCGTCGCAGCGTCGATTGTGCGGCCAATCTCGGTGTCGCCGTGCGCGGAGGAGACGAATCCCGCCTCGAATGCCGACGGCGCAAGATAAATGCCTTGATCGAGCATCCCGTGGAAGAACTTCCGGAAGCGGTCGAGGTCCGCTTTGGCGATCTGACTGAAGCGGCGCATGGGCCCATCGGCCGTGAAGACCAGTCCGAACATGCCTCCCATGGCCTCGGTTGACAGCGGCACACCCGCAGCTCCGGCCGCACCCTGCAGGCCGTCGATCAGTTGACGGGTTCTTGCGGACAACGACTCGTAAAATCCCGGTCGCTCGATCGCCTGCAGAGTTGCCAGGCCGGCGGCCATGGCCAGTGGATTTCCGGACAGCGTGCCAGCCTGGTAGACGGGACCCTCCGGCGCGAGATGTTTCATGATGTCGGCGCGCCCGCCAAATGCGGCGGCAGGCATGCCGCCCCCAGCGATCTTGCCGAGTGTTGTCAGGTCCGGTTTGATATCGAAGGCTGCCTGCGCGCCGCCAAGGGCCACGCGAAAACCGGTCATTACTTCGTCGAATATCAAGACGGAACCCGACGCAGTGCATTCGTTTCGCAGGGTTTCCAGGAATCCCTCGACCGGCGGCACCATGTTCATGTTTCCGGCAATCGGCTCAACGATAATGCAGGCGATGCTGTCGCCGAGTTCGGCAAAGACTGCTTTTACTGCATCGGCGTCGTTGTAATCGAGTGTGATGGTGTGCTCGGCAAGGCCTGCCGGTACGCCCGGCGAACTGGGGACCCCGAGGGTCAGAGCGCCGGAGCCAGCCTTGATCAACAGCGAATCCGAATGCCCGTGATAACAACCTTCGAACTTGATGATCTTGTCGCGGCCGGTAAAACCCCTGGCAAGCCGGATGGCACTCATCGTTGCCTCCGTGCCCGAACTGACCATTCGAATCTTCTCGATCGATGGCATCAGTTGGCAGATCTTCCTCGCCAGCATCGTCTCGATGACCGTTGGCGCACCAAAGCTCAAACCGCTTTCCGCAGCCTTCTTGACGGCCTTAATCACAGCTGCATCGGCGTGACCCAGAATCATCGGTCCCCAGGAGCCGACATAGTCGATCAATTGCCGGCCGTCCTCGGTGTAGAGGTAGGCGCCTTTGGCGCTTTTTACGAACAGCGGCTCCCCGCCTACACCTGCAAATGCGCGCACCGGCGAGTTAACGCCGCCGGCGATGTATTTTCTTGCATCTTCAAAAAGTGACATGTGTTATCAGTCCGGGCCCGAGAGTGCAGGACTTCATGCTACCGAAGGAGTTGGCGCCAGAGAAGCAGGATGTTTACGATCGCAAAAGTTGACAGCTGCGGCGCTTCAGCACATATTTTTTGTCATGAAAGCATATATGTGTCTGATTTGCGGCTATCTCTACGAAGAAGAGCGCGGCGACCCGGAGTCGGGAATCGATGCGGGGACTCGATGGGATGATGTGCCCTTGTCGTGGCGCTGCCCGGACTGCGGCGCAGGCAAGGAAGATTTCGAGATGGTTGAGGTCTGATTTTATTGCGGTTGATGCATTTGAACCGCAACATGACCTTTTTCCTTCAATAATGCGGGTAGGCCACTTTCGCCGATCATGTGCATTGTGCCTACAATGATCAGATAGTTCTGGCGATCATCGAGAAGTTCGACGATCTGTTCTATCCAGTTTTCGTTCCGTCGCACGACAATTGCCTGGTAAATCTCGGGATACCGTTTGATTTCAGTCAGCAATTCGTCCTCCAGCCTTTTCGTATCGCCGCGACGCCAGGCTTCAATCAGGTCATCCATAATTTCGACGACATTCGTGCTTTCGGCCAGAGTCTGCAATAGCAGGTCCCGTTGTGCCTGCGGCGAAAGGCCATCAAGCATTTCAAGCTGTTGCCGCTCGGTTTCGAAACCCGAGACAGCTTTGCCGTCGACTGCGGCGCTTTCGGCGAAACGCATTTCTACGCCGTTTGCGGGA
>Ga0224510_10000061_pt1 | contig 90568 bp, 87 predicted proteins | sample SF_May12_sed_USG_FD_170161 | JGI IMG/M metagenome (GOLD analysis project Ga0224510, IMG submission 170161) | Sediment microbial communities from San Francisco Bay, California, United States - SF_May12_sed_USGS_4_1 | ecosystem: Environmental > Aquatic > Marine > Sediment | place: USA: California... | reverse complement strand
CGTACCCGTGTCGCAGAAATTTCTACCATGGGTCGAAACGCGCAAGGCGTGCGTTTGATCAATCTGGTGGACGGCGAAAAGCTGGTGGGCCTGGATCGAATTTGTGAAGTAGATATCAATGGGGAAGGCGAGGATGATGTCGCCGCGGAGACCCCGGAAGCATAGTTTTCCTGTTGGGAGTGTGATTGAGAATGAGCAGGGTGTTTAATTTCAGTGCCGGTCCGGCCATGGTGCCGGAAGAAGTATTGCTGCAAGCCAAGGCCGAAATGGACGATTGGCGCGGCACCGGTATGTCGGTGATGGAAATGAGTCATCGCGGCAAGGAGTACATGTCCATTGCTGGGCAGGCCGAAGCCGACTTGCGCGAAATCATGAACATTCCCAAAAATTACAAAGTGCTGTTCCTGCAGGGCGGTGCCAGCAGTCAGTTTGCGATGGTGCCGATCAATTTATTGCGCGGCAAAAAAAGCGCGGATTACATCGTCAATGGCACCTGGAGCAAAAAGGCGATCGATGAAGCCAAGCGGTTTTGCACCCCCAATCTGAGCGCCAGTGTCGACAAGTGGAACACCGTTCCCGCGTTTGATACCTGGAAACTCAACTCTGATGCTGCTTACGTACACTACACGCCCAACGAAACTATCGAAGGCGTCGAGTTTCCGTTCATCCCTGACACTGGTGATGTGCCGCTGGTGGCAGATATGTCATCCAATATTTTGTCGCGGCCCATGGATGTCAGCAAATTTGCGCTGATTTATGCCGGTGCGCAAAAGAACATTGGTCCTGCCGGTCTGACTGTGGTGATTGTGCGTGATGATTTGATTGGTCATGCGATGCCCAGCATGCCGCTGATGTTTGATTACAAAATTCACGCGGATAACGATTCGATGTACAACACGCCAGCGACCTATTCCTGGTACATCGCTGGACTGGTGTTTGACTGGATCAAGCGTAAAGGTGGTCTGGATAAAATCGCCGAAATTAATGATCGCAAGGCCAGCAAATTGTACGCGGCGATTGATGGCTCGGATTTCTACAGCAACCCGGTGGAAAAACACTGCCGCTCATGCATGAACGTGACATTCACCTTGGCTGATGCCTCGCTGGATGATGTGTTTTTGAAGGAAGCCGCGGCAGAGGGACTAACGACACTCAAGGGACATCGTTTGGTGGGTGGCATGCGTGCCAGCATTTACAACGCCATGCCTGAAGCCGGGGTGGATGCCCTGGTTGCATTCATGAAAGATTTCGCAGCGCGTCGCGGTTAATTGTAGAAGACAGCATGGCAAACGAAGAGCAACTCAAACAACTACGCGACCAGATTGATGCGATTGATGAGCAGATTCAGGAGCTGATCTCGCGTCGTGCGGATTGTGCGCACAAAGTGGGTGAGGTCAAGCGCGCGACTGGCGAGGACGTGGTGTTTTACCGCCCTGAGCGAGAAGCGCAAATTTTGCGGCGCGTGAAAGAACGCAATCGTGGCCCGCTTGCCGCTGATGAAATGGCTCGCTTGTTTCGCGAGATTGTCTCTACCTGTCTGGCGCTTGAGCAGCAGTTGTCGGTGGTGTATCTGGGGCCGGAAGGTTCTTACACGCACACCGCCGCGATCAAACATTTTGGCAAAGCAGTTAAACCCGTACCAGTGGCGGCGATTGATGAAACCTTCCGTGAAGTCGAAGCCGGAAGTGCGGACTATGGCGTGGTGCCGGTGGAAAATTCCACCGAAGGTGTGGTCAATCACACCCTCGATATGTTCATGCGCAGTCCGTTGAAAATTTGCGGCGAAGTTGAACTGCGGATTCATCATCACTTGCTCAGCAAAGAAAGTGACGTCAAAAAAATTAAGCGCATTTATTCGCATCAGCAAAGTTTTGCCCAGTGCCGCGAATGGCTCAATGCCAATATGGCCGGGGTTGAGCAAATCGTGGTTGGCAGCAATGCGGTGGCGGCCAAGCGTGCCGCAGAAGAGCCAGGCACTGCTGCAATTGCCGGCGAAACTGCAGGCAGTTTGTACGAACTGAATTCACTATTCGCCAACATCGAAGATTCGCCAGATAACACTACGCGCTTTTTGGTAATAGGCAAGCACATGCCAGGTCCCAGTGGGGCGGATAAAACGTCGCTGTTGTTGTCGGTTAAAAATCGTCCTGGTGCGTTGTACGGTCTGCTTGAACCGTTCCGACGTCATGGAATCAGTCTGACGCGGATTGAGTCGCGTCCCTCGCGTCGTCAGGCGTGGGATTATGTGTTTTTTGTCGATCTGGAAGGTCACGCACAGGATGAGCATGTGCAGCAGGCTTTGTCTGAATTGAGTGATGAAGCTGTGATGGTCAATGTTCTGGGTGCCTACCCCAAAGCCGTGTTTAAAGGATAATGTGTGAATCGTTGTGATTTTGATTTGTTGCAGTTGGCAACGCCCGGTGTTTCCAGTCTGAAGGCTTATCCGCCCGGTAAACCGCTGGATGAACTCAAACGCGAATACGGTATCAGTGAAGCGATTAAACTGGCTTCCAATGAAAATCCTCTGGGTCCCAGTCCTGCCGTTATTGATGCGGTAATGACGGCGATGAGAGATGTAGCGCGTTATCCCGATGGTAACAGCTACTATCTGAAAAAAGCGTTGGCTGACAAACATGGCGTAGAGTTGAATCAAATCATCATTGGCAACGGTTCCAATGATATTCTGGAACTGGTTACTCGTGCGGTGGTAACGCCGGAACATGAAGTGCTGTTCTCTGAGCATTCGTTTGCAGTTTATCCGATTGTGACCCAGGCCGTGGGTGCCAAAGCGGTTGTCGCACCGGCAAAAAACTGGGGCTACGATCTTGATGCACTGGCTGCACGTATCAGCGACAAGACGCGGATTATTTTTATTGCCAATCCCAATAATCCAACCGGAACCTGGTTGCCTAAAAACCAAATCAAGGCGTTTCTCGATAAAGTCCCCAGTAATGTGCTGGTGGTGTTGGATGAGGCGTATCACGAATACGTGGGCGAGCCTGAATATGGTTCGGCACTGGCGTGGGTGAGTGAGTACGACAATTTGTTGGTAGCACGTACTTTCTCCAAAGCATACGGTATGGCGGGATTGCGCGTCGGTTACAGCGTATCGCATCCCAAAGTGGCGGACTTGCTCAATCGTGTTCGTCAGCCATTTAACGTCAATAGTCTGGGGCAGGTGGCGGCAGTGGCGGCGCTGCACGATAAAGATTATTTGGCGCGCGGCGTGAAACTGAACAATGACGGCATGGCACAATTGATTGCTGGTTTTGAATCACTGGGTCTCGATTATATTCCGTCAGTGGGCAATTTTATCTGCGTGGATTTGGCACAAACGGCTGCGCCGATTAACGAGCTGTTGATGCGCGAAGGGGTGATCGTTCGCCCTATCGCAAACTACGGCATGCCTAATCATTTGCGTATCAGTATTGGTCTGCAAACTGAAAATGCCCGTTTCCTGACGGCTCTGAAAAAGGTTTTGAATAAATAATTGTCATGATTAAACAGTTGACCATTATTGGCGTCGGTTTGATCGGCGGTTCACTGGCGCGCGCTGCGAAAAAAAATAATCTGGTGCAGCGTGTTGTAGGTGTGGATCGCAACATAGATCAACTGAAAAAAGCGGTTGAACTGGGCGTGATTGATGCCTACGAAACCGATATCGCCAACGGTGTGAAAGACGCTGAAATTGTCGTGGTGGCAGTGCCATTGGGGGCAATGGAGTCGGTGTTCGCGGCGATGAAAGATCATTTGCCCGCCGATGCCGTGATTTCCGACGTGGGATCGTCCAAGCGCAGTGTGGTGGATGCCGCGAAAAAAGCGTTTGGTCAGTTACCGCCGGGATTTGTGCCCGGACATCCGATTGCTGGCACGGAAAAAAGTGGCGTTGAAGCCTCATTTGCCGAACTGTATGAACAGCGCTGCGTGATTATCACCCCGGTGGAAACATCCGCGCAGTGGGCAGTGGAAAAGCTGCAGGCGCTGTGGTCTGGCTGTGGTGCAGAAGTCTCCAGTATGAGTGCCGAGCATCACGATGAAGTGCTTGCTGCGACCAGTCACTTGCCGCATGTGCTGGCGTTTGCCTTGGTGGATACCTTGGGGCAAATGCACGAGAGCAAGGAAATTTTTAAATACGCCGCTGGCGGGTTTCGCGATTTTACGCGCATTGCCTCCAGTGATCCGGACGTGTGGCGCGATATCTGTCTTGCCAACGGCGATGCACTGCTGCTTACACTTGAACGTTATAAACAGGAATTGGATACGCTGGCGCAGGCAATTGTCGCCAAAGATGCCAAACAGGTTGAAACCATTTTGCGACGTGCGAAACAGATTCGCGATCGTCATGTGATTCGTTAGGAAAAAGACATCATGGGCCATTCAGAAAAAAATATTCGTTATGTTGCCAAAGCTGGCGGTGCGCTTAAGGGTACGGTTCGTGTGGCGAGTGATAAATCCATTTCACATCGCAGTATCATGTTCGGTTCGCTGGCCGAAGGTGTAACCGAAGTGTACGACTTTTTGGAAGGCGAGGATGCGCTGGCGACACTGAAGGCGTTTCGTGACATGGGTGTGAGCATCGAAGGCCCAAAAAATGGTCGAGTGACCATTCGCGGTGTGGGCATGCATGGGCTGAAACCGCCGAAAAATGCGCTGGATCTGGGTAACTCTGGAACATCCATGCGCCTTTTGTCTGGTTTGCTCGCGGGGCAGTCATTTGATTGTACGCTGATTGGCGATAAATCTTTGTCCGGACGCCCTATGCGCCGCGTCACTGATCCGCTGTCCAAAATGGGCGCGAAGATCGACAGTACTGAAAAAGGCACTGCGCCTTTGCGCATTCATGGTGGCAGCAAGCTCAAAGGTATTCGTTACGATATGCCCATGGCCAGCGCACAGGTGAAATCCTGTTTGTTGTTGGCAGGGTTGTATGCCGAAGGTGAAACCTCGGTAACTGAACCGGGTGTGACCCGTGATCACACCGAGCGCATGCTGCAGGGCTACGGCTACGACGTTAAGGTTGAAGGCAGTCGCGTTACCTTGCAGGGCGGGGGGAAACTGGTATCTCCTGGCAAGTTGCAAGTGCCGGCGGACATTTCTTCTTCTGCATTTTTCCTGGTGGGAGCGAGTATCGCGCCGGGCTCCAATTTGCTGCTGACCGATGTGGGCATCAATCCTACTCGTACCGGCGTGATCGATATCCTGAAGCTGATGGGGGCGGATCTGACCCTGGAAAATCAGCGCATGGCCGGTGGCGAGCCCATTGCTGACATTCGGGTGCGCAGTGCCAAGTTGAAAGGAATCAATATTCCTGAAGAGTTGGTGCCACTGGCGATTGACGAATTCCCTGCGCTGTTCGTTGCCGCAGCCTGTGCGGAAGGCCGTACCGTATTGACCGGGGCTGAAGAACTGCGTGTTAAGGAAAGTGACCGTATTCAGGCGATGGCCGATGGCTTGGTTGCGCTGGGCGTCAAAGCCAAGGCAACACCGGACGGTATCATTATTGATGGTGGCCCAATCAGTGGCGGTGAAGTGGACAGCCTGGGCGATCATCGTATTGCCATGTCGTTCACCATGGCGGCACTTCGAGCATCTGGTGACATCATTATTAATGATTGCGCGAATGTGGCAACGTCGTTCCCCAATTTTGTGAGTTTGTCCCGCGAAGCGGGTCTGGATATGACTGTCGAGGGCTAAAAATGACTAAGCTCCCCCGGGTTTTGACCATTGATGGCCCCAGTGGCTCTGGCAAGGGTACGATTGGCTGGAATATTTCCAGAGAATTAGGCTGGGATTTTCTCGATAGTGGGGCGATTTACCGGCTATTGGGTTTGTCTGCTCACCAGCGGGGAGTGGATTTGGCGGATGAGGTCGCGCTGGTGGCTTTGGCGCAGCAACTGGATATCCGCTTCGCGGCGGTTGATGGGGCGGATCACTTCATTACCCTGCTTGATAATCAGGATGTTACCGCTGAAATTCGGACCGAGGAATGTGGTCGGTATGCCTCCAAAGTGGCGAGCTTGCCTTTGGTTCGCCAGGCGCTGTTGGCCCGTCAGCGGGCGTTTCGTCAGGTCCCTGGGCTAGTAGCCGATGGCCGGGATATGGGCACTGTGGTGTTCCCGGACGCAGATGTGAAGGTGTTTATGACTGCCAGTGCCAAAGTGAGAGCGGAACGACGCTTTAACCAGTTGAAACAAAAGGGCATTGATGCTAATCTTGGACAGATTTTGGCCGATATCGAGGAACGCGACGCTAGGGATACTTCCCGCGCCGTTTCACCGTTGGTTCCTGCAGTAGATGCGGTGGTGATTGACACTTCTGCACTTGGTATTGAGGAAGTAACGAGGCAGGTATTGGCCTTGATCCGTTAAACATACGTTTTTGTTAATGTCAGGGCAAGTGATCTGTGGGGCTCCCATCACGAAATGAGCGCTACGGGCTTGCCTGTCTTGACTTTTATAAACTAACGCGTGGATTTTTCGGTTGGAGTGATGGTGCTGACTGAACTGTTCATAAGACTATTGATAAGGCTGATTTATAATGGGTGAAAGTTTCGCGGAACTGTTTGAACAGAGTTTACAGAACGAAAACATGACTCCGGGTGCAATCGTTACTGGTTTGGTAATGAGCATCGAAAACGGTTATGTTGTTGTAAACGCCGGTTTGAAATCTGAGGGTGTTATCCCTGTTGAACAGTTCTACAGTGAGAGCGGTGAGCTGGAAATCAAGGTTGGCGACGAAATCGAAGTTGCCCTTGATACAGTAGAAGACGGCTATGGTGAAACCCGTCTGTCCCGTGAAAAAGCCAAGCGTGCTCAAACATGGATCATGTTGGAAAAAGCACACGACGCCAATGTAACCATCACTGGTATTATCAGTGACAAGGTTAAAGGCGGCTTCACGGTCGAAATCAAGAATGTCCGCGCCTTCCTGCCCGGTTCGTTGGTGGATGTGCGTCCAGTGCGTGACTCTTCCTACCTGGAAGGCAAAGAGCTGGAATTCAAAGTTATCAAAATCGATCGCAAGCGCAACAACGTGGTTGTTTCTCGCCGCGCCGTGGTTGAGAGCGAAAGCTCTGCCGAGCGCGATGCGCTGCTGAAGAACCTGGAAGAGGGTTCTGTTGTTAAGGGTATTGTTAAGAACCTGACAGATTACGGCGCATTCGTTGATTTGGGCGGTATCGATGGTCTGCTGCACATCACTGACATGGCCTGGAAGCGCGTTAAGCACCCAAGCGAAGTTGTGAATGTTGGCGACGAAATTGAAGTTAAGGTTCTGAAGTTTGACCGCGAGCGTAACCGCGTATCTTTGGGTCTGAAGCAAATGGGCGACGATCCTTGGTTGGATATCGCACGTCGCTACGCCATGGGCACTCGCATGTTCGGTAAAGTAACCAATATCGCTGATTACGGTTGCTTTGTTGAGGTTGAGGAAGGTGTTGAAGGTTTGGTTCACGTATCCGAAATGGATTGGACCAACAAGAACATCCACCCAAGCAAAGTGGTTAACGTTGGTGATGAAGTTGAAGTCCAGGTGCTGGACGTTGACGCAGAGCGTCGTCGTATTTCCCTGGGTATCAAGCAGTGCCAGGAAAATCCCTGGGAAGTGTTTGGCTCCAAGCACAACAAGGGCGACCACATCAGCGGCAAGATCAAATCTATCACTGATTTCGGTATCTTCATCGGTCTGGATGGCGGTATTGATGGTCTGGTTCACTTGTCCGATATTTCTTGGAATGAGACTGGCGAAGAAGCCATTCGTAACTTCAAGAAAGGTGACGAAGTTGAAACCGTTATCCTGGTTATCGATCCAGAGCGTGAGCGCATTTCTCTGGGCATCAAGCAGTTGGAAAAAGACCCGTTCTCCAACTTCCTGGCTGAACACACCAAGGGCAGTGTTGTCCGTGGTACCGTTCGTGAAGTAGATGCCAAAGGTGCGACGATCGATCTGGGTGATGGCATTGAAGGCTATTTGCGTGCTTCTGAAATGTCTATGGAGCGCATTGAAGATGCGCGCAAGGAATTCAAAGAAGGTGATGCGGTTGAAGCCAAGTTCATTGGCGTTGATCGTAAGAACCGCGTGATTTCCTTGTCTATCCGTGCGAAAGACAGTGACGAAGAAGCGGAAGCGATCAATGACTATCGCGCAGGATCTTCTGCCGGTGGTGCAACTCTTGGCGATCTGCTCAAAGAACAGATGGAAAGCAAGAGTTAATTGCACTTGGATATGTGGCTCGGACAGTGTCCGGGCCGCATAGCCCGAAAGGGTAGTTGCTGCGATATCAGGTCTATGCTCTAATTAAGTCAATGACCTACAGCTGTATGCTGAGGTTGTTTCGGGCGATAACAAGCGAGGACGTTGATGTATGAATGATGACAGTGACGTACAAGAAAATACCGTGACGAAATCTGAATTGATGGAGTCATTGGCTCGCAAGCTACAGGCTCGGCAGGATTCACTGGCGCAGAAGGATGTAGAACTGGCAGTGAAAACCATGCTTGAGCAAATGACACAAGCATTGGCTGTTGGAGAGCGGATCGAGATCCGTGGCTTTGGCAGTTTTTCTCTTCACTTTCGGCCTCCACGCTTGGGGCGAAATCCAAAAACGGGCGATCCGGTGCCATTGTCGGGAAAGTTCGTGCCTCATTTTAAGCCCGGCAAGGAATTGCGTGAACGCGTAAATGCGGCGCTGCAGGATGAGCTCAAAAATAGATAGCCACCCCCCCCTCTTTTGGTGGTAAATCCGGTGCGCTGCCAGCGGTGACGCTTTGAGTGGCGCTTAAAGCTATGTATGATAGTGCAGGTTGAATGTAGGCCATCAGGGGATAGGCATGTCGAAATTGATCCTATACATTTTCCTGTTCATGATTTTGCTGCTGGTTCTCAGTTTTTCTGTGAATAATTCGCACACTGTCAATTTGAATTATTTCCTCGGCTCAGTTGACTTGCCATTGGCCTTGTTGCTGGTGCTGACTTTGTCAGTGGGGGCTATTCTGGGTGCGCTGGTAATGTTGCGTCCAGTGTTGTCTTTGCGAATGGAAGTGGGCCGGTTACGTCGTGGCAAGCGTGCGGTTGAACAAGAGCTCAACGGTTTACGTTCCTTGTCTGTCAAGGAGCAATAACTCATGTCTGATCTGCTATGGTTTTTACTGCCCGTAGCAGCATATTCCGGTTGGTGGGTTGCCGTCAGGCAACAAAAATCACGTCGCTCCGTTTCTGCGCTGACTGAGGATTACTACAAAGGTATCAACTACCTGCTGAACGAACAGCAGGATAAGGCAATGGACATTTTTGTCCGCATGATGGATGTGAACACCGATACGGTTGAACTCCATTTGGCCTTGGGCACGATTTTTCGCAAACGGGGTGAGGTGGATCGAGCAATCACACTCCATCAAAATTTAATTGCCAGACCTAATTTGTTGCCCCAGCAAAAAGAATTGGCACTGCTGGAGTTGGCTCAGGACTTTTTGGCTTCAGGGCTGTTGGACCGGGCAGAGCGGCTGTTACTCGATTTGAAATTGTCACACCAGCATTGTGAGCAGGCTCTGCGACATCTGGTGGATGTGTACCAATTTGAAAAAGATTGGGAAAAAGCCATTGTGACAGCCCAGCAGTATGAACGAATTTCCGGGCGTAAACTATCTGCGCGAATATCACACTTCTATTGTGAGCTGGCTGAGGCGGCGATCGCAAAATCAGATCAGGCCAACGGCAAAGCATTGCTCAAAAAAGCGTTGGCCGTTGACGTATATTGTGCGCGGGCTAACATTCTGGTTGGCGCGATGGAAATGCAAAATCAGAATTACCACCAGGCGATTGTTGCCTTCATGGAAGTGTTGGAACAGCAGCCAGCGCTTATTGGCGAGGTTTTACCTTCGCTGATTAAGTGTTACGAAGCGCAGGGTTGGGAAAAAAATATTTCTGGTGTACTGGATGAAATATGGAGCCGGTATAAACCCAAACGCAGTGCGCTGTTGATGTCGCGGATGTTTGCCAGATTTGGTACTCAGCACGACGCGGAGCAAGTACTGCGGCGGCTTATGTTGGAGTTTCCGTCAGTGCAAACGCTGGCGTCGTATGTGAATTCGGTGGATTTGAAAACGAATCCTCAGGGAGTTGAGTACGTAAAAAATGCATTGTCACAAATGTTGAGTGAAGGTGCTTCGTATCGTTGTGATGACTGCGGCTTTTCTGGAAAAGAACTCCATTGGCAATGTCCCAGCTGCAAGGCCTGGGGCACAATTAAACCTCTATAAAAATTGTAAAAAATGAAGAATGTTACGTCTCCTGTTGTTGTGGCACTGGATTATGCCGATAGTAAGTCAGCATTAAAAATGGCCTCACAGCTAAATCCTGCGGATTGTCGAGTTAAAGTCGGCAAGGAATTATTTACTGCCGAAGGTCCTGCGGTGGTTGAGGCTTTGCATAAAGCAGGGTTTGAAATATTTTTGGATCTGAAATTTCATGATATTCCCGCGACGGTTGGTAAGGCATGTCGCGCAGCAGCGGAGCTGGGCGTTTGGATGGTCAACGTGCATGCCAGTGGCGGTAGCCGGATGATGGAGGCTGCACGCGAAGCCGTGGATGCATCCACACATCAGCCGTTATTGATTGCAGTGACTGTGTTGACCAGCATGGATCAAAGTGATCTGAGTGAAATTGGCATTTCGGTTTCTCCCATTGAGCAAGTTAAGCGTTTGGCGAGTTTGGCCAAAAAAAGTGGTATGGACGGCGTGGTGTGCTCGGCGCAGGAAGCACAGATGTTGCGCCAGGAAATAGCGGCGCCATTTGCGCTGGTCACGCCAGGAATTCGCCCTCTGGGGGCCGATGCTGGTGATCAGCGACGGATTCTTACCCCATCACAGGCAAAGCAGGTTGGGGTGGATTATATGGTTATTGGCCGGCCAATAACCCAGGCGGCTGATCCGCAGGCTGCGTTGGGGCAGATTCTGCAGGAGCTAGGGAATCAATAGATTGATGCCTTGGCCATCTCGGTTATTTCTATTTGCCTTTCTCATGGTGTCGGCATTCTCGCTGAGGGCGGAAGTTGTCGACGGTCATCGCGACTCTCTGCCTGTGTTGTCAGGCGACTATCGATTTAGCTACGAAGAAATCCAGTTGCCCGACGGCGAGCGGATGGGATTATTGGGTGGCAATTATTTGCTGCGCAATGATCACAACGTTTATTTGGGATTGGGTATTTATGGCGCAGTGACTGGTCAGCGGGGTGGTTTTTTTGTAGGTGGTTTTGACACGGGCGCCGTTGTCTGTCGATGGCAATATTGGTGTGTCGATGCGGGTGCCTATGTCGGCGGCGGCGGTGGCGCGGCTGCGCCTCAGGGTGGTGGATTGATGCTGCGTCCTCATCTGGAACTGCGTTATTTGGCGCGGGATGAGGGTTGGCAATGGGGCGTTGGGGTGAGCGAAGTGCGCTTTCCCAATGGCAATATTACCGATCGTCAGGGTTATTTGTCGGTTGCAAGACGTTTTCAGACGCTGATGTTGCCGGGCTGGCACGAGTCAGCTGATTTGCAAAAATGGAGTGCGCCGTTGGCGGCTCTGGAGGGCTCGTCCCGGACAATATATTTGCAGTTGATGAACTACTATCCCACTTATTCGCAGCGAGGTCGATCGGGGAAAGTGCTCGATCAGGCCATCCAGGTGGGGGGGGTGCGTTGGCGTCAAGACTGGTTGGATGACTGGCTGCTTGATTTTGAAACTGCGGGTGCCTTTGGTGGTGAAGTGGATGGCTTGGCCCAGGTATTTGCGGGAACCAGTTGGCGCTGGTGTCGACTAAGTTATTTTGATTGTTATGCGACGGCGATGATTGGTTCTGCGGGCGGTGGTGATTTGCACACCGGCGGCGGCGTATTGGGGCGAGTACTATTGGGTAGTGAATACGCGATCAATAAACATTGGTCAGTATTGGTTGAGGGCGGACAAACTTCCGCGTTACAGGCACCGTTTAACGCTTCCATGTTGAATGTCGGATTGGGATATCGGTATGGCGTAATTCAGCCAACTCGGCGGATGGTTGCTGACGACTCTCGTTCCACCGAATGGCAGCGAAATCGCTGGCGTCTGGGCGCGCAAAGCTATTTTTCATCCGTTGATCAGTTGCGAAAAAGTTCGCAAGGTAGTGAGCAGGTAGATTTGTTGGCGTTGAAACTGGATAGTTTTTTTAGCAAAACAGGTTATGTGACTGGCCAGGCATTAGGTGCTTTTCGTGGCGACGCGGGTGGATACGCGGTGGGTTTGATGGGGATAGGTGGCCATTGGATGTTGAGTGATGCCTGGTTTGCCGAGGCGGAAGTGACGACCGGAGCCGCCGGCGGCGGTGGTATTGCGGTTGGAAGTGGTGCGGTTTTACAACCAATGCTGTCGTTGGGCTGGCGTTTTGATCCGTCGCTGGCGGTTTCGTTTAGTGCCGGTCAGGTATGGGCGATTGACGGCGAATTGTCCGCACAAGTGGCTGATGTTTCGGTAAACTATCATTTTTCTGTGCCTCACTGGGTGCAGTAGCAGGACATAATATTTGTTTAGTTGGGGGATTGGGATCAAATGCGATTGTTATTAAACATGGCGATGGCCGTAATGTTGGGCTTGATGCAGGGCGCGACGTTTGCGGCGCCGACTCCGACTGCACAGCAGTTGCAAATGTTTAATTCGTTGTCCACCTCTGAGCAGCAGCAAGTGTTGAAAATGATGGGGAAGTCGGGTGATAGCTTTGGAAACACTTTGCTAGGTGGTGTCGGAACTGGTGGGAAAAATGTGGCCGGTTCAGATAAAAAAACAGGCTCACAGAAGTCTCAATCCGAGGAAAGTACTGACCCAGCGTCGCCCGATTTGCGGGATCTGCGTGACTTGCGCTTCGCGCCCGGTGATAGTTTGATTGTGCGTTATATTCCTAAAGCTGATTTGTTGCCCAGAGAATTGTTGCCGCCCGCCAAAAATGCATCGCCAGGTGCAGTAGTGCCTGATCGTCCGCAAGAGCTGTATGTTTTGGATAAATACGGCGTACTAAATTTGACTTATGCTCCCCCCATTCCTCTCGCTGGTTTGGATGAAGAACAAGCATCGCTGCGAGTGGCTTTGGAGCCCGTGTTTGATAATTATTTTGTTATCGTGACCAAATTGCATTTGCAGCCTCAGGGAAAGGAAGCGCTCAAGCCTTTTGGATATGAACTTTTTAAGGCTGAAACCAATGTTAATGGTATGGACGAGAGCAGTTCCATGTCTGTGCAGATGCCGGTACCGTCAGATTATGTGGTTGGTCCAGGCGATACGGTTAATGTGCAATTGTTTGGTAAAGAGAATCAACTTTACGAACTGGAAGTGAGTCGTGAAGGTAGTTTGTTGTTTCCCGGCGTTGGCGCAATTTCAGTCGTGGGCATGAGTTTTTCTGAACTCAAACGGGATTTAAGCAAACGCATACAGAACCAGTTTATCGGTGTAGAAGCCCAGGTTTCCATGGGGCAGCTGCGGACCATCCAGGTTTTTGTGACTGGTGAAGTGGCCAAGCCAGGAAGCTATTTGGTAGGTGCGCTCAGCACCATGACACAAGTGCTAAGCACAGCGGGCGGAATGACCGAAATTGCATCCATGCGCAATGTGTCGTTAAAGCGTAAAGGCCGACTGATTCAAGATCTGGATTTGTATGAGTTGCTGTTGAATGGCAATTCCAGCAGCGACTTGCGTTTGCAGTCGGGCGATGTGGTCCACGTTCCAGCATTGAGTCGTTCGGTAAGTATTATCGGTGAAATTCGTCGCCCTGCGATTTACCAGTTGCGTGGCAAGGAATCGTTAAAGGATTTGTTTCAGTTGGCTGGCGGTCTGACTGCCGATGCGTTTGAGCTAGGTGTGCGTATTGAGCGGGTTGTCGAGGGTGGTGCGCGCAAAGTGTTGTCCGTGGAGATAGCTAAGGCATCCAGTGTTGTGTTGCAAGATGGTGACCTGGTGCAAATTAATGCAGTGGCATCGCGAGTAGAAAAATATGTTCAACTGACAGGCTGGGTGGATAGACCAGGACGCTATCAGTGGGCCCCAGACATGCGGGTGTCGCAATTGCTAGGTCGACGCGCACAAATGGATCCGCAAACCGATTTTTCCTACTCACTGGTGAAACGCTACGGCACTGACACGCACTTGGAGGTGACAGGGTTTGATTTGGGGCAGGCCCTGGACAACCCGGGTAGTGATGCGGATTTGAAATTACAGGCTCGTGATGAGGTGGTTGTTTTTGCGACGGGCCAGAATCGGCAAATAGAAATGACGAGAATTGTCACCGAATTGCGTAAACAGGCAAGGTCGGATAATCCAGCGTTGTTGGTGCGGTTGCATGGCCAGGTACACTCACCTGGCGAGTTCCCGTTGACACCGGGGATGCGAGTCAGCGATTTGTTGCGTGCGGGTGGCATGCTGTTGGATTCGGCACACGTGATGGAAGCCGAGCTGACGCGTTTCAGCGTCGATGCCGAAAATGGCCGACAAATTAGCCACATGAAAATTGAGTTGCAGTCGGTATTACGTGGTGAGCGTTCAGCAGACATTACCCTGCAGCCTTATGACGTCTTGACCATTAAGGAAATTCCGCAATGGGAGGAACGCGATAGCGTAGAGGTGGCTGGCGAAGTGAGATTCCCTGGTCGTTATCCCATTCGTCGTGGTGAAACGTTGAGCGAATTGATTGTTCGTGCCGGAGGTTTTACCGATCACGCCTATATTCAAGGCGCCGTTTTCATGCGCGAAGAATTGCGTGAGCGCGAGCAAAAACAGCTCGATGCGATGGCAGCGAATCTTGAAGCGGAATTGGCCGCGGTTGCTTTGCAGCGCTCGGGTGAAGTCAGTCAGGTTTCTACCGCAGGTATGGCCAATGATCTGTTGGGCAAATTGAAAACAGTGAAGGCTGCGGGGCGTTTGGTTATTCATTTGGATGCGGTGAAAGCTAGCCTGGATTCGGGCCGAAGGACAAATACAGGCGACGACATTGTTTTGCAGGGCGGCGATAAATTGTTCATCCCTGGTCAGATGCAGGAAGTGACAGTATTGGGTGAAGTGTTTCATCCGACTTCGCACTTGTATCGTTCAGGCGCGGATATTGAAAAATATCTGGATGCCAGTGGTGGCATGACCAACAAGGCGGATGCTGAGAGGGTGTATGTCATTAAAGCCAATGGTTCGGTGCAATTGGCCAAACGCAGTTGGTTGGAGCCACAAGTCAACCTGTCTCCAGGCGATACGGTCATTGTGCCGTTTGATTCGGAAAAGGTCAGTTCACTGAAATTGTGGACCGACGTTTCACAAATCGTTTATCAGCTGGGTTTATCCGTGGCGGCGTGGAAGAACGTTGGCCTGTTGGCCATGTAGAGGTTTGAATGAATATGCAGGATAAAAACCACGGCCCGCTGACTCCAGAAGAAATGAAGCAATTGCCTCAGGCGGTTTATTTTGCGCAGCCGCCGATGGTGGTCGATGATGAAATCAATTTGCTTGATTATTGGCGGGTGTTGGTTGAGTACAAAAAACTGATAGTGTTGCTGACGGTGCTGGCGACAGCGCTGGCGTTGACGGTCGCACTGCTGATGACGCCGGTATATCGTGCTGAGGTGATGGTGATGCCCGCTGACGATAAAACTGGCGGTGGCTTGAGTGCTTTGGCGGGACAGTTTGGTGGTTTGGCATCGCTTGCCGGGATTGAGTTAGGCGGTGGCGGCGGGCAGACGGCTGCAGCGATGGCGACCTTGAACTCGCGGGCGTTTACCGAGATGTTTATCAATGAACACAAATTGATGCCTGTTTTGTTCGCACAGCAATGGGATGCGCAAAACAAGCATTGGCTGGTTGAGGCGGATGCACCTACTGCATGGGATGCATTCAAAGTTTTCGATGGTATTCGTACCATTTCTGAAGACAAAAAATCAGGAATGATTACCCTGTCGGTGGAGTGGACCGATCCAGCATTGGCAGCGGCGTGGGCGAATCAACTGATTGAACGAATTAATGCACATCAGCAAGCCAAGGCGATAACTGAGGCCAAGGAAAGTATCGCGTATTTGCGTCAGGAATTGGAACAAACCGGCGTGGTTGAAATGCGCCAGTCTATTTTTAATTTGATTGAAGCCCAGACCAAACAAATTATGTTGGCCAATGTGCGCGAGGATTATGCGTTTAAAGTGATTGATCCTGCGGTGGTGCCAGAGGAAAAAATTAAACCCAAGCGAGCGTTGATTGTGGTGCTTGGGTTTATGGTTGGATTAATGCTCGGTGTGTTCACTGCATTTTTTGTTTCGTTTATCAAAAAACAACGGCAGGCCGTTTAGACCAGGATGTTTTTATGACTCAGCTTTTTCCGGTGATTTTGTGTGGTGGCTCAGGAACGCGTTTGTGGCCCATGTCACGTGAACACTTTCCCAAACAATTGTTGGCATTGACAGGTAAAGAAAGTCTGTTACAGCAAACTGTTGCGCGCTTTCCAAAGGGGATGTTGGCGGCGCAGGCACCGCTGCTGGTCAGCAACGAAGCGCAGCGTTTTTTGGTTGCCGAGCAAATGCGGCAGATCAATATGCCTGACAGTATGATTATTCTTGAGCCTCAGGCCAAAAATACCGCGCCGGCGGTGACCCTGGCAGCGCAGCATATTGTCGCCAAACAGGGTGACGGATTGATGCTGGTGATGCCGGCGGATCACGTGATCAAGCAAGTTGACGTATTTCATCAGGCAGTAAAACAAGGTATTGCTTTGGCCGAGCAAGGTTCGGTAGTGACGTTTGGCATTGTGCCGACCCATGCAGAAACCGGTTTTGGTTACATCAAGCGTGGCAAAACCGTGCAAGGTGAGGCTTGTGCTATTCATGCGTTTGTTGAAAAACCCAATCTGGAATTGGCGCAGCAGTTTGTTGCCAGCGGCGACTATTTCTGGAACAGCGGCATGTTCTTGTTCAAGGCCTCGGTGTGGTTGAAGGCGTTGGATAAACTTGCGCCACAAATCTCCGCCTGCGTGGCCAAAGCCTACGCGGAAGGCCGCGATGATATTGATTTCTTCCGCGCCCACAAAGACCATTTCGCCGCTTCCCCTTCGGACTCCATTGACTATGCCGTGATGGAACATTTGACGGAAAATGCAGGTGCAGCGCTGGCGCAAGGTGTGGTTATCCCGCTGGATGCCGGATGGTCAGATGTCGGCTCCTGGGAAAGTCTGTGGGACGTGGGCGATAAAGATAGCGACGGGAATATGCTGCAGGGCGACGTGTATACCGAGCAAACCCATGATTCGATTATTCTCGCCGAGCAACGATTGGTGGCGACCATCGGTGTGAGCAATCTGATTGTGGTGGAAACGCCCGATGCGGTTTTGGTGGCGGACAAGTCACAGTCGCAGCAGGTGAAAAACATTGTCAATCGGTTGAAAACCGAAAAGCGCAGCGAGGCGACCAGTCACCGTTTGGTGCATCGCCCCTGGGGAACCTACGAGGGTATTGACCAAGGCAGTCGCTACCAGGTGAAGCGTATTGTGGTTAAACCAGGTGCGCAGTTGTCGTTGCAAATGCACCATCATCGGGCGGAACACTGGATTGTGGTCAGTGGCACGGCCAGGGTTACCCGTGGGGATGAGGCATTTTTGTTGTCCGAGAATCAATCCACCTACATTCCGTTGGGGGTGACCCATCGGCTGGAAAACCCGGGCACTATTCCGCTGGAATTGATTGAAGTACAGTCTGGTAGCTACCTGGGCGAGGACGACATTGTACGTTTTGACGACATCTACGGTCGTCAAAAGGCGTGATTTTGACCCCCGGCAAATGGATTTGCCGGAATAAATGCGCACAAAGCCATCTATCTCTTGGGCCGGACGCCCGTTCGCGATAAAATCCAGCTCTTTGTAACAGGCCTCCGGAGATGCCGGAGTGTTGATCACCTCTAATCACGTTGTGCAGATCTGTGACTGATATTACCCACATCCGAAATTTTTCCATTATTGCCCATATCGACCATGGTAAGTCCACCTTGTCCGACCGTCTGATTGAACTGTGCGGCGGCTTGACCAAACGCGAAATGGCGGCGCAAGTGCTTGATTCTATGGATATTGAGCGTGAACGCGGGATTACCATCAAAGCGCAGAGCGTTACCCTGAAGTATAAAGCCAAAGACGGCGAAATCTATCAGCTCAACTTTATCGATACCCCTGGCCACGTGGACTTCTCCTATGAGGTATCGCGCTCCCTGGCTGCCTGTGAGGGAGCCTTGCTGGTGGTGGACGCGTCACAAGGGGTAGAGGCGCAAAGTGTTGCCAACTGCTATACCGCGCTCGAACAGGGCTTGGAAGTGATTCCTGTACTGAACAAAATTGACTTGCCTGCGGCTGATCCTGGTCGGGTGAAGCACGAAGTTGAAGAAATCATCGGCATCGAAGCCCAGGATGCTGACGAGATCAGCGCCAAAACAGGCTTGGGCGTAGACGGTTTGCTTGAAACGATCGTAAAGAAAATACCTGCTCCCAAGGGCGATCGCGAAGCTCCACTGCAGGCGCTGATCATCGACTCCTGGTTTGACAACTACCTTGGGGTGGTCTCGTTGGTGCGAGTGATGCAGGGCACGCTGCACACCAAGCGAAAAATTAAAATGATGTCGACCGGTGATGTGCATTTGGTGGACGGCGTGGGCATTTTTACCCCGAAGAAAACCGATACCGACAAGCTTGAAGCCGGCGAAGTTGGATTCATGGTTGGCAGCATCAAGGATATTTACGGTGCGCCAGTGGGTGACACCATTACCTACGCGGACAAGCCTGCGGCCAAAGCGTTGCCCGGTTTTAAAGCGATACAGCCACGCGTTTTTGCCGGTCTGTTTCCAATCACCGCTGAAGATTATGAAAACCTGCGCGATGCGTTGGGCAAATTGAAACTGAACGATGCGGCGCTGTTCTACGAGCCAGAAAATTCCATGGCATTGGGGTTAGGTTTCCGTTGCGGCTTCCTTGGTACACTGCACATGGAAATTGTGCAAGAGCGCCTGGAGCGTGAATACGATCTGGATTTGATTACCACCGCACCAACGGTTGTTTACGAATTGCAGATGAGCGATGGCAGCATCAAACGCATCGATAATCCCGCTGACTTGCCTGAGCCTAACAAGTATGAAGAAATTCGCGAGCCGATTATTACTGCCAACATTTTGTTGCCACAAGAATACGTGGGTGCGGTGATTAATTTGTGTGTTGATAAACGCGGTGTGCAGAAAAAAATGCAATACCTCGGTAATCAGGTCACGCTGGTGTATGAGTTGCCGCTGAACGAGGTGGTACTGGATTTCTTTGACCGACTTAAGTCGGTTAGTCGTGGCTACGCGTCACTGGATTACCAATTGGATCGATTCCAGCCTGCAGATCTGGTGAAGCTCGATATTTTGATTAATGGCGAGCGCGTTGATGCGTTGTCATTCATTGTGCATCGCGATACCGCACAACCGCGTGGTCGTGATCTGGTGGAAAAAATGCGTGAGCTGATTCCGCGACAAATGTTCGATATCGCAATACAAGCGGCTATTGGAGGTCACATTGTCGCGCGCAGTACCGTTAAAGCATTGCGTAAGAACGTATTGGCGAAGTGCTATGGTGGTGACGTTTCGCGTAAACGCAAACTGCTGGAAAAGCAGAAAGCGGGTAAGAAACGCATGAAACAGGTGGGGTCTGTCGAGATTCCACAGGAGGCATTCCTCGCTGTGCTCAAAGTCGGCGACAATAACTAAGGACGATAACAAAGTTATGCATTTCGATTTTCCCACAATCATGGTGTTGGCGGTGGTCGTGACGGGTGTTATCTGGGGGTTGGATGCCATCTTCTGGGCACCGAAGCGCAAGTCTGTTGCGGATGCTTACCTGAAAGATCACCCCGGTGCCGATGACGAAATGGTTAAATCGGTCTCGAAAGAACCGCTGCTGGTGGAGTATGCCAAGTCATTTTTTCCGGTGATTTTGGTGGTGTTGTTGCTGCGCTCGTTTTTGGTCGAACCGTTCCGTATTCCATCGGGATCAATGCTGCCAACTTTGGAAGTAGGTGATTTTATTCTGGTGAATAAATTCAGCTACGGCATTCGCTTGCCCGTGGTGGATTACAAAGTTGTGGAAGTAGGCTCACCGCAGCGTGGTGATGTGTTGGTGTTTCGCTATCCCAAGGATCCAAGCACCGATTACATCAAACGCGTCGTCGGCTTGCCTGGTGACCATATCGAATATCGTAATAAAACGCTGTACGTTAACGGTCAGTTGATGTCCAAGGAATATATTGGACCGTACATGGGCAGTGTTACCGGTATGCCGCTGGCAGGTTTGAATCGGATGCAGGAAATGCTGGATGGTGTGCGTCACGACATCCTGATCGAAAATGGAAAACCGCGCATTGATGGTGAAATGATTGTGCCCGCTGGGCAGTATTTCGTCATGGGCGATAATCGCGACAACAGTAATGACAGTCGTTTTTGGGGGACCGTCAGCGAAGAATTTTTGGTTGGCAAGGCATTCATGATCTGGATGAATTTTAATACGGACCAAGGTGGTGTTTCCTGGGGACGTATTGGTCAGAGAATTGAGTAAGGATGCGTACTTGAATCAGTCAAAAGATCTGTTGCTGAACAAGCTGGGATATCGTTATCAGAACCCGGATTTGTTCACGCAGGCGCTGACCCATCGCAGCATGGGTGGAATGCACAATGAGCGTCTGGAATTTCTTGGCGACAGTATTCTTAATTTTGTGATTGCGCATGCGTTGTATCAACGCTTTCCACGTGCCACCGAAGGTGAACTCAGTCGTTCCCGAGCGAGTTTGGTCAAAGAGGATACGCTGGCAGAAGTTGCGCTGGAGTTATCCTTGGGCGACTATTTGTTGCTGGGCTCGGGTGAATTAAAAAGCGGCGGTTTCCGCCGTAAATCCATTTTGTCAGACACGCTGGAGGCGCTTTTCGGCAGTGTTTATTTGGACGGTGGTTTGTCAGCAGCAGAGCAAGTGATTCTTCATCTGTTCGATACGCGGCTGGATAATTTTGTGATGAGCAAAAATCTGAAAGACCCCAAAAGCCGCCTGCAGGAATTATTGCAATCCAGGCGTATTCCCTTGCCAGAGTATAAAGTGATTTTTATTGGTGGCGCGCCGCATGACCAGCATTTCAAAGTGGAATGTTACGTCGAAGGTTTGGATCAGCCCACAATGGGTGAAGGCAGTAGTCGTCGCAAAGCAGAGCAGGCTGCGGCTGCAGAGGCTTTGCCGTTAATTAAGAAGGTGTTGAATGTCTAAGAAGGTTGGCTTTGTGGCGATTGTTGGTCGGCCGAATGTGGGTAAATCGACGTTAATGAATAAAGTTCTGGGGCAAAAGGTGAGTATTACTTCTCGCCGTCCACAGACAACGCGGCACCGCATTTTAGGAATTCATACGACGGCCACGGCGCAAATTATTTTTGTCGACACGCCGGGATTACATAAAGGCGGCAAAAAAGCCATCAACCAGTTTATGAATCGCCAGGCCAGTCAAAGTATAGGTAACGTGGACGCGGTGGTGTTTGTGGTCGAAGGCACACGCTGGACCGATGAAGATGATATGGTCGCGGCTAAATTGCAAAATCTGGACGTGCCGTTGTTTATTGCGGTCAATAAAGTTGATCTGATCGACAACAAAGAAAAATTGCTCCCGGCCTTGGCCAGTATCCAATCGAAAGTACCCACCGCCAAAGACATTATTCCGGTCTCTGCCGCCAAGGGAAGCAATCTGGATCGTTTTGAAAAAATGATTGAAGAGTGTTTGCCGGAGAGCGATACGTTTTACCCCGAAGATCAAATCACCGACAAGACAGACCGTTTTTTGACGGCCGAGGTAATCCGCGAAAAATTGATGCGTTCGTTGGGGCAGGAATTGCCCTATGTGTGCACCGTCGAAATTGAGCAATTCAAGGAAGACAAACAACTACTCGAAATTGCTGCAGTTATCTGGGTGGAGCGCGATGGTCAGAAAGCCATTATCATTGGTAAGCAGGGTCAGAAGCTGAAAGAAATCGGTACGGCGGCGCGCAAGGAACTGGAAGTCATGTTTGGCCAAAAGGTTTTCCTGCAGCTCTGGGTGCGAGTAAAGAGCGGCTGGACTGACGATATACGTGCGCTACAAAGTCTCGGCTACAGGGACAATGAGTGATTTTCGAGTTGAACTCCAGACCGCGGTGGTGATCCATCAGCGGCCTTTCAAAAACACCAGTGCTATCGTCGATTTTTTTACCCGTGATTATGGGCGGATGGCGGCGGTAGTACAGGGTGCAAAGCGTGAAAAATCGAAATGGCGCGGGCTGATTCAGCCTTTTCAGTTGCTGCAAATTTCCTGGCAGGGGCGTGGTGAACTGCCGAAGTTGATTGCGGCTGAGTCGTTGGGGCAAATTCATTTTCTTACTGGCGAGGCGCTGTTCAGCGCGCTGTACGTCAACGAGTTGCTTATGCGTCTGCTGCAAAAGCATGATGCGATGCCCGTGTTGTTTGATCAATATCTGCGGACTATTGAACAATTGCTCGCAGAGAATAGTGTCGAGTCATTGCGCTGTTTTGAACTGTGCCTGTTACAGTGTTTGGGCTATGAGTTGCCGCTGCAATATGAGGCGGGAAGCGATGTGCCAATCGAGCCAGATCGATATTACCGGTTGGTGATTGGGGAGGGATTTGTTGCCTCTGAGGTGGCCACGATGGCTATCGCAGGCAGTAGTTTGCTGGCCATTGCTCGTAAGGATTTTTCATCGCCGCAAGTGGCAAAGGATGCCAAGTACATTGTGCGAATGGCGCTGCAACGACTGTTAGGTGACAAGCCTCTCAAAAGTCGAGAATTGCTGTTGGCCTACAAGGCTAAACGTTAAAGTTAGAGAGTGGATGATTGTGGCTTCGACCATGAAATTTTCGCGAACCGTCTCCGTTGCACCCATGATGGACTGGACAGACAGGCATGACCGCTATTTTTTGCGCCTGCTTAGTCGCCACGTTTTGTTGTACACCGAGATGGTGACCACCCATGCGCTGTTGTACGGTGATCGCAAACATATACTTCGTTACGATGCCACTGAACATCCGGTGGCATTGCAACTCGGTGGCAGTGATCCGATAGATTTGGGCGTGTGCAGTCAAATTGGTCAGGAGTTCGGCTACGACGAAATTAATTTGAACGTTGGCTGCCCCAGTGACAGGGTTCAATCCGGGCGATTTGGTGCGTGTTTGATGGCCGAGCCAGATCTGGTGGCGGATTGTGTTGCTGAAATGAAAGTGCGCGCTCCAGAATTGCCGATCACGGTCAAGCACCGGATTGGTATTGATGACAGCGAAGGTTATGTGTTTTTGCGTGAATTCATCGACAAGGTTGCTGCGGCAGGTTGCGATGTGTTTATTGTGCATGCGCGCAAGGCGTGGCTGAAGGGATTGAGCCCGAAAGAAAATCGCGAAATTCCGCCGCTGGATTACAGCATGGTGTATCAGTTGAAGCGTGATTATCCGCAGCTGAATATTTCCATTAATGGTGGCATCATGAACTTGGATCAGGCCGATCAACAGTTGGCGCACGTGGATGGCGTGATGATAGGGCGAGCGGCCTATCATGATCCGTATATTCTGGCTGATGTTGATCAACGCTATTTTGGTTCAACTGATGCGGTGAAAAGTCGCAAACAAATTGTGCGCGACTATTTGCCCTACATCGAAAAAGAATTATCTGCCGGCACTGCGCTTCATCACATGAGTCGACACATTCTGGGGATTTTTTCCGGTTGCACCGGCGCACGCGCCTGGCGTCGTCACATCAGCGAAACCTCGCACAAGCGGGGCGCAGGAATCGAGGTCATTGAGCGAGCGATGGCGCTGGTTGACGAGGATTAGTCAATCAGTATGGCGATGGCGACGCGGCGGCGGTCGGAAATCAAAAAATTATAGGTGCGACAGGCTGCACTGTTGCCCATCACTTCGACGCCAATGCGGCGACTGGTTAAAATCTGGGTTATTTCCTGCTTGGGAAAACGGATTTTTTCACCGGTCCCCAGGATGAGTAATTCGGGCTTTTCGTCCAGTAGTGGGGCCAGGTGCGCGGCGGTCAGTTCGTCCAGGCTGCGTGGCTCCCATTGTTCCACCAATTTCTGCGGCAACATCCAGAAGCTATGCTCCAGCGTATGCACGGTGGCGACTGCCGATGCGGTGTCCGGCGAGATAATCACATTGTCGCCTAAGGGGGCGAAAACCTGCGCCTTGCCCGCTTGGTATGAGCGGAATGTATAGGCGCTTGTGTTATAATCTTGGCTGATTTGCATGCAGAACCTCCGGGCCGGGTATTATGCCGCGTTAGAGGTGAAAAATCTTCATTGACAGGGTGTTAGCGCAACAGTATTTTTGCGGGCGGCCTTGGATATGGGGTTTGCGCATGTCATGGCCAGAGCGCAGATCTTCTCGGAAAATCAAATGGTTCGGTGTCTATGTCGGTGATCAGTCCCGCAGTCACTGTGGATCATGATGTGTTTTGGCCGAGGTTTGTGAGTTTGATAGGGTAGTCAGGCAAGAATGGCTGACACTGAAGGCCGGCAGCCCGAGTGGCTGGTTGGCGAGATTAACGGAAATCATGGAGAAACATGTGGGTCCGGTAAAGATTGGTTTGTTGGGTTTGGGTACCGTCGGTGGCGGTACAGTCAATGTGTTGAAACGCAATGCCGAGGAAATCAGCCGTCGTGCAGGTCGTGCCATTGAGGTTGTTCATGCCTCTGCGCGCGACATTTCCCGTCCTCGCAGTTGCGACCTGACGGGAATTACTCTGACCGCCAATCCCGCTGACGTGGTGGAAAATCCGAATGTAGACGTGGTTGTCGAGCTGATGGGCGGTGACCAGCCTGCGCACGAACTGGTGATGCGCGCCATCGCCAACGGCAAGCATGTGGTGACGGCCAATAAGGCGTTGATTGCCAAGTACGGTAACGAAATTTTTGCCGCAGCGCAGAAAAAAGGCGTGATGGTCGCGTTTGAGGCCTCTGTCGCCGGTGGTATTCCCATCATCAAATCGATCCGTGAAGGTTTGAGTGCCAACCGCATTCAATGGCTGGCCGGCATCATCAATGGCACGGGCAATTTCATCCTGACTGAAATGCGCGATAAAGGCCGTGATTTTGCCGACGTGTTGGCCGAAGCCCAGCGTCTGGGATACGCCGAAGCCGATCCGACGTTTGACGTTGAAGGCATCGATGCTGCCCACAAGTTGACTATTCTGGCATCGATCGCGTTCGGTATTCCGCTGCAATTTAGCAAAGTGACAACCGAAGGCATTACCGGTATTACCCGTGAAGATGTGGTTTACGCCGAAGAATTAGGCTATCGCATCAAACACCTGGGTATCGCCCGTCGTACTGATGAAGGCGTTGAGCTGCGCGTGCATCCGACCCTGATTCCTGAGCGCCGCCTGATCGCCAACGTGGACGGTGTTATGAATGCGGTACTGGTCAAAGGTGACGCAGTGGGTGCGGCGATGTTCTACGGTCCTGGTGCAGGTGCAGAGCCGACGGCTTCGGCAGTCGTGGCAGACTTGGTTGACGTGGTGCGCGCTCTGACCAGCGACCCGGAAAATCGTGTACCGCATCTGGCGTTCCAGCCCGATGCGTTGTCCAATTTGCCCATTTTGCCCATGAGCGAAGTGGTCACTGCGTACTATTTGCGCATGCAGGTTGAAGATAAGCCCGGCGTGCTGGCCGACGTGACCCGATTCATGGCCGATAGCGGCATCAGTATTGAGGCCATGGTGCAAAAGGCGGCGGACGAGACCAAGCCGACCAGCATCATCATGGTGACCCACCGGGTTAAAGAAAAAGACATGTTAGCTGCCATTGGCAAGATTGAGGCTTTGTCGTCCATCAAGGGCAAGGTCACCAAGATTCGCCTGGAACAATTGAACAAAAACTAAGAGATAGAGGACCGTAATCATGCCTTTTCGTCCCCGTTATACCGGCCTGATCGACAAATACCGTGATCGTTTGCCGGTACACGACGATACCCGAATCATCAGTCTGGGTGAGGGTAATACCCCGTTGATTCGTTTGAACAACATCCCGCGTTTGATCGGTCATAACGATGTTGATATCTATATCAAATACGAAGGATTAAACCCCACCGGTTCGTTCAAGGACCGGGGTATGACCATGGCCGTGACCAAGGCTGTGGAAGAGGGCAGCAAGGCGATTATCTGTGCGTCAACCGGGAACACGTCGGCTGCCGCTGCAGCGTATGCTTCTCGCGCTGGGATTACCGCATTCGTGTTGATTCCTGAGGGCAAAATCGCGTTGGGTAAATTGTCGCAGGCCATGATGCACGGCGCGGTGGTGATCCAGATCAAAGGCAATTTTGACCACGGTATGGAGCTGGTTAAACAGGTGGGTGGCCAGGCGCCAGTGACCATCGTGAATTCCATTAATCCTTATCGTCTGCAGGGTCAGAAAACGGCGGCGTTTGAAATTGTTGAAGAACTGGAATGCGCTCCAGACTTCCACTGCTTGCCTGTGGGCAACGCTGGCAACATCACTGCCCACTGGATGGGATACACCGAATATCATCAGCACGGCATCGTCAACAACGTGCCACGCATGGTGGGTTACCAGGCTGCAGGCGCAGCGCCGTTCATGCGCGGCAAAATGGTCGACAACCCCGATACGCTGGCAACGGCGATTCGCATTGGTCATCCGCAGTCCTGGGATAAGGCGTGGAAGGTCAAAGAAGACTCCAATGGCTGGTTCGACGAGTGTACCGATGCGGTGATTCTGGAAGCTCAGGCCATGCTGGCGCAGCACGAAGGTATTTTCTGTGAACCTGCATCAGCGACTTCGTTGGCAGGTGCCATGCGTGATATCAAGTCAGGCAAGATTCCGGCAGGCAGCAAGGTTGTCTGTACCCTGACTGGACACGGTCTGAAAGATCCGGACATTGCCATCAAGCAATCCACCGGCGTGATTCACACCGTTGAAGCCAAGCTGGAAAGCGTGAAGAAGGCCATTCTGGACAATATGGTTGACTAAATTCTAGTCAATCCAGTCCTCTCAAGGCCCCGGCAGCAACACTGCCGGGGCCTTTGTTTTTTCATATGCAGGTTTGCAAAAAGCGCTTTAGCAAATAACAAAAGTGACGATATTTAAGCAGGGTTTTTGTGCTCCTTGAGAGTATAGGTTGTTATCGCGCAGAGGACGCAGGCACGAATGGAAAACCAAGCGCAAAAGTGGGTTATTGAGAGTGTTCGCCTAGATGGCAAACGGTTTCGTCCCAGTGACTGGATTGAACGTATTTCCGCCAATATGGGCAGTTTTGGGGCAGATCATCGGCTGCATTATTCCAAATCCGTCTATCCGTGTGTGGTCGACGGTGAAAAATGTCTGATGGTGGATGGTCGGTTGAAGGTCGAAGATCCGATCGGGTACGAGTACATCATGTCGTTCGCTCGTATAAACGGCCTGCGGTCGCATCCGCTGGATGGTTGAAACGAACAGAAAAAAGCCCGCGTGATGCGGGCTTTTTTGTGGTTTTAGTTGCTGATATGCTTTTCGCGAATCTCGTCCAGCGTTTTGCAGTCTATGCATAGCGTGGCGGTTGGGCGGGCTTCCAAACGGCGAATGCCGATTTCGATGCCGCACTGGTCGCAAAAACCGTATTCGTCGTTTTCCAGGGAACGGATGGACTCTTCAATTTTCTTGATGAGTTTGCGTTCGCGGTCACGTGCCCGCAGCTCCATGGTGAACTCAGATTCCTGGGTTGCGCGGTCGTTAGGGTCCGGGAAGTTAGCGGCTTCGTCCTGCATGTGATGCACGGTACGGTCGACTTCCTCCATCAATTCCCTTTTCCAGGCGTTAAGAATGCCCATGAAGTGTTTGCGCTGGGCATCATTCATGTATTCTTCGCCGGCTTTTTCCTGGTAAGGGACAAAGCCCAGGAAATTGCTGCTGGAGCCTTTGACTACAGCGGCTTGTTTGGTCGTGGCAGTCGCTGTCTCCACCGCAGATGCTACTGACGTACTGACAGTTTCGGCGGTTTTCTTAGTGGCACTGGTTTTCTTTGCGCTGACTTTCTTCGCACTTGCCTTTTTCGCGGCCATTTTCACTCCATCTCCCATTGCCGAGAATATCTGAATTGGCTTTTTTACCAGAAAGGGTCAGGCACCGCAACATTGTATGTCACTGAACAAGTCGACTTGCCATTTTGTGGTTTACAGCCTATAAAGGCAGCCCTGAGTAGGTTTGTAAGGATTTGAGTCAAATGCAGTTAGAAGCCCTGTTGTTCGATGTGGATGGCACGCTGTCGGATACCGAGCGTGATGGTCATCGCGTAGCCTTTAATCTTGCCTTTAAAGATGCGGGTTTGGATTGGGATTGGGATGAGGAACTCTATGGTGATTTGCTGACCGTGACCGGTGGCAAGGAGCGCATGGACTTCTACATCGAAAAATACCGCCCCGATTTTAAAAAGCCGGACGATTACAGTGGTTTCTTGAAGAAAATGCACGCAGCCAAGACCGAACATTTCACCCGCATGCTCAAAGACGGCGTGATCGGTTTGCGTCCTGGTGTGAAACGCCTGATTGCTGAAGCCCGTGCCCAGGGTCTGCGTTTGGCGGTGGTGACAACGACTACCCCTGCGAACGTCGAAGCTCTGTTGACGGCAGCATTGGCTCCGGATGCCATGAGCTGGTTTGAGTGCATCGCCGCCGGCGATATCGTGCCTGCCAAGAAGCCTGCACCCGATATCTATTTCTGGGCGCTGGACAAAATGAAGCTCAAACCCGAGCAGTGCGTTGCCCTGGAAGACTCAGGCAACGGCATCAAGTCCTCGCTGGGAGCCAAGGTTAAAACCGTCATTACCATCAACGGCTATACCCGCGATGAAGATTTCACCGGTGCCAGCGTGGTGGTCGACAACATGGGCGAACCTGGTGCGCCCTGCCAAGTGATTTCAGGCAGCCTGGGTGGTCAGACGCTGATCAACGTGGCGGCACTGCGCTATATTCACGCCCATTAAAGTGATTCCGACGATGTCGATTGCTCAGCGCATGGACCGCATTGCGCCGTTCCACGTCATGGCTTTGCTGGCCAGGGCACGGGAGCTGGAAGCCCAGGGGCGCGACATCGTCCACATGGAAATCGGCGAGCCGGATTTTTCCACCCCTGAGCGCATTACCGAGGCGGCTGTCGCGGCCATGCGCCAGGGGAAAACCCATTACACTCCCGCACTGGGGGTGTCGGCCTTGCGCGAGGGTATCGCTGATTTTTACCAGTCACGTTACGGTGTCAGTATTACCCCTTCGCGGGTAGTGGTGACACCAGGTTCATCAGGTGCACTGCAGTTGATTATGGGAGTGCTCGTCAATCCCGGTCAGCAGGTGATCATGGCGGATCCGGGCTATCCGTGTAACCGGCATTTTGTCGAACTGGTGGGTGGACAGCCCCGTCTGGTGCCGGTGGATGGTTCAACGCATTACCAGCTGACGCTGCAGCAGGTGAAGGATCACTGGAACGAACACAGCGTGGCCGTGATGCTGGCCTCACCCTCCAACCCCTGCGGCACCCTGATCGATGAACAGGAACTGCGAGCCATCATCCATTGGGTTGAGGCGCGTGGTGGCGTGGTGATTGTCGACGAAATTTACCACGGGCTGATTTATGGCCCGCATCCGCAAACAGCAGCGGCGTTTTCCGAGTCGCTGTTTGTGGTTAACAGTTTTTCAAAATACTTCGCCATGACGGGTTATCGCGTCGGTTGGCTGATCGCGCCGACCGCCTATCTGGATGCGATAGATCGTTTGGCGCAGAATCTGTTTTTGGCACCCTCAACGCCGGCCCAATATGGTGCGCTGGCGGCGCTGGAACCCGAGTCATTGGATATTCTTCAGGCGCGTGTGCAGGTGTTCCAGCAGCGTCGCGACTTTTTGCTGGCCGAATTACCCGCGATGGGATTTCGGATTCTCAGTGAACCGCAGGGCGCGTTTTATATCTACGCGGATTGCTCGGCAATCAGTGCGGACAGTTTTGAGCTGTGCCGACAATTGCTGGAGCAGGCCGATGTGGCGGTAACACCCGGGGCTGATTTTGGTCTAAATCAGCCGCAAATCCATGTCCGCTTTGCCTATACCACCGATATTTCCCGGCTAAAACTGGGAATCGCTCGCATAAAAGCCTTCCTGCAAGGTTAAAACCCTAGAAATTTCCGGGCATTGAGCCGACAAAAGTCATAGGTATTCTATGGAATTGTCGTATGGGAGATGCAAGTCACCTGCTGAGTTTACGGGAACTGCCGCTGGGTGTTCCACTGAGCTGGCATATCGTGGATTGCAAGGGGCGGTTGCTTGCGCGCCAAGGTGCGGTGATTCGCAGCCAGCAGCAGTTGTCGTCGCTGATAAAATATCAGCCGTTATTTTACGAAGATCGCTTCAACGAATTCAGTCAGTTTGTCGATGTGCTCAATCCGTTTGTAAAGCTGGAGCATGTGGCGGCTAATCTGGACCGGATTTTTCGCAGCCAAAATGATCCCAGTCTGAAAAAACGCCGGGCAGTGACCCAGTTGTTGCCACGGTTGGCGAGCTGCGTTATCAACCTGTGCCAATTTGATTTGGATGCATTGATTGGGTCTGCGCATCATTATCGCGCGCCCAATTATGCGGTAGCGCATTCGCTGCACTGCGCGGTGCTGGCGTATGCGTTGGGCCAGCAGGTGAAACTATCTGACGCACAGATGGTGTCGTTAGTAGGGGCAGCATTGAGTGCGAACATCAGCATCTACGAATTGCAAAATAAATTGTTTGAACAAAAAGAGCAGCTCAGTCCGGCACAGAAAAAAAATATTCGCCAACATCCGATGCAAAGCGCGGTGATGCTCAAGCATCATGGTATTGCCGATGAACAATGGTTGGAGATTGTTCTGTCGCATCACGAAAATATAGATGGCAGTGGCTATCCTCGCAAACGTCGTGGTGAAGAGATTGATTTGCCGGCGCGAATTCTGTCACTGGTGGATCGATATCACGCGATGATATCTTCGCGTCGCCATCGGCCGGGATTGTTGCCGGCCCAGGCGCTAAAGCGACTGGTGGCGTTGGATAACGAAGTCGATAAAAAACTGATGGCTCATTTTGTGCGGGCGGTCGGTATTTTTCCACCAGGCAGCTGCGTCAAACTGGCCAATGGCGATACCGCAATGATTACTCGTGCCAATCGGGAAAATAGCGCACCGCCGCAGTACGTGGCCGTGTGGGACAAAAATGACGTGATGTACGAACAGCACATCGTCTGTGATTCAGTGACGCATCCAGAACAGCAAATCAAAACCGTATGCGCACTGCCGGTTAAACAACTGCGCAGTTTGCCGCGCTTATGGGGATACGCCGGCTAAGGCGTTTCGATTTCCTTGACTTGCAGCGCAGTGGCGCCAGCAACTGCGGCAGGGATGATGAGCAGATTCAGCACCGGGATCAGTGTGCACAGCAACACACCACCACCAAACCCCCAGGTCAGCCAGCGATACTGCCCAAGCAGCGCACGTTGTTGCGCAAAACGAATGTGACGATTACCCAGCGGATAATCCAGATACTGCAAGGCAAGCAGCCAGGCTGCGAAAATCATCCACAGTAATGATGCAATCACGTTAATTCCTGGCAGCAGAAATAGCAGCAGAAATGGCAGGCTACGACTGACGGCATAAAACATTTTGCGAAATTCATCGGCGAAGGTGGCTGGCAAGGTGGTAATGCTTTCGTGCCATGGGCTGGAGGTTGTTTGCCCGGTTAATCGTTGATGCACGGCCTCGGCCAGGGGACCGTTAAACGGTGCGCAGATTAAGTTGGCGATGAGGGTAAAACTGAAAAATGCAATAACACCCAGGAATAGCACGATGGCAAACTCAGCAATCCAATCCAGCCATTGCAGCCAGTCGGGCAAATTGGCGATGTAGGATTCGGTGATGATGTCGATCTGGTTGAATGCAAAATATCCCAGGCCGATGAACACGCTGATGTTAATCAACGTTGGAATAATCACAAACCGTCGCAATCCAGGCTGAGTGATCAGTCGAAATCCCTGCAGTAAATAACGCAAACCATTGAACGGATTATTGGCCAGGTTAGCCATAGGGATGCTCTCCAGTGTGACCCCAAAACGCCAATTTGGCAGCGCCGTAGGCCGCTTCCTGCTGAGTGGCTTTTTTCACCGGGACTTCCAGCAGACGCTGTCGCATGGCTTGCCATTGGGGATTGTTGGCTCCGCCACCGGCACTGATCACCTGACAGGGATACGGCGCGCCCAATTGGCGCAGTAATTCGTAACCTTGCTGCTCAATGCGCGCAATGGATTGCAGTAACCCATGCAGAAAGGCGACATCGCTCATGGGGCGAGGCAGCAGCCGGGGTTCCAGTTGCGGATCATTGGTCGGAAAGCGTTCGCCGGGCGCAGGCAGGGGATAATAGTCCAGCGGGCTGTCGCGCTCAGGATCAATCTGCGCCGAGAGCGATACCAGGGTGGCGTTGTCGAAATACTTGCGTAATACCGCGCCGCCGCTGTTGGAGGCTCCGCCCACCAGCCAGTAATTGCCAAGCCGATGACTATAGACTCCGTACTGCGGCGCGTGTATCGCCACTTTGCTGATTACTTTCAGCACCAGGGTTGATCCCAGTGACGTGACTGCATCGCCCAGGCGGAGGGCGCCGGTGGCGAGCAGGGCTGCATTGCTGTCGGTCGTGCCGGTCATCACCTGGCAGTTTTCAGTCAGACCAAACTCCCGTGCGCGGGTCTGGCTGATCTGGCCGACCGGCGTGCCAGGGGGGTAAACCTCAGGCAGTTGCTGACGCTGAATGCCGGTTTGCCAGATCCACTCCGGCCACTGCCGATTCAGCGGATCGTAACCGGTCTTGAGTGCATTATGTTCGTCGCTGTGTTGCCAGTGGCCACTCAATTGGCCACGGATCCAGTCGGCCTGGGTGACAAATCGGTGGATGGGGGTGGTGATTTCCTGTTGCAAACGCAGGCAGCGAGCCAGGCCAGACGACGCCGAGCTGGCGATAGCATCTGCCGGTGCAAACTGGCGAATGTGGGCGGCTTGCGCCTGACTGCTGCTATCGTTGTACATGATGGCGTCGGCCAGGGGCTGGCCCTGCTCGTCAATGGCGAGCAGGGTGCCGGAAGTGCCGTCCACCGCAATGGCGAGAACCCGGCCGGCGTCAATGTGGCGCAACAGCGAATGCAGCACTTGCTGCACGGCTTGCCACCACAACGCCGGTGCCTGACGCACACCGTTGGCCGCATGGATTGGCGCGGGCAACGAGGTGTGCGCCCAGCCGACCGCGCGTCCCTGCTCGTCGATGGCGACGGCACGGACACCGGAGGTGCCCAGGTCTATGCCGAGATACAAACCCACTTAGGGCAGCTGAACCAGAGGTTTTGGGGTCCAACCTTTGGCGTGATGTTCAACCACCACGTTGGTGTAAATTCCACCGCGAACGGCAAATTCACCGGTCAGGCGCATGAAGCGAGGCTGGCAGGCAGCAACGAAGTCCTGCAGCATTTGATTGGTCACTGCCTCGTGGAAGGCACCTTCCTCGCGGAATGACCAGATGTACAACTTCAACGATTTCAGCTCGATACACTGTTTGTCCGGGATGTAATCCAGGTACAGCGTAGCAAAGTCGGGCTGGCCGGTTTTGGGGCACAGGCAGGTAAACTCCGGCATCCGAATGCGGATGGTGTAGTCGCGCTCTGGATTTGGGTTGTCGAAGGTCTCAAGAATTTTGGACGGTTGGCTAGGCATAAACAGTGTCTCTGTGATACTTTAAAGCGCTCAATTTTACCCCAAGAAACAGCCGTTTGGCGAAAAAGTTTCGTCGTTCATCGGGGAACTAATGCTTTGTTTCCGTTAGAGTTGTCACTGGTTATATGCGCTTATCAAAAATAAAGCTGGCTGGATTTAAGTCATTCGTGGATCCAACCACGGTCATTCTCAAGAGTAATCTGGTGGGAGTGGTGGGGCCTAACGGCAGCGGCAAGTCCAATATTATCGACGCGGTACGCTGGGTCATGGGGGAAACCTCGGCCAAACACCTGCGTGGTGGTTCCATGGCGGACGTCATTTTCAATGGCTCCTCCAGCCGTAAGCCCGTGGGGCAGGCGTCGATTGAACTGGTTTTCGACAACTCCGAAGGCAAGCTGGGTGGCCAGTACGCCAATTTCATGGAGATTTCGGTCAAGCGCGTGGTCAACCGCGATGGCCAATCAGGTTATTTCTTGAACGGTGCCCGTTGCCGACGCAAGGACATTACCGATTTGTTCCTGGGAACCGGCTTGGGTCCGCGTTCTTACGCCATCATCGAACAGGGCATGATTTCGCGCATGATCGAGGCCAAGCCCGAAGAGCTGCGCGCGACCATTGAAGAAGCCGCCGGCATTTCCAAATACAAGGAACGCCGTCGCGAAACCGAAACCCGGATTCGAAGCACCAAAGAAAACCTGGATCGCATTAACGATTTGCGCGATGAGTTGGGCAAACAGCTGGAGCGCCTGCAGCGTCAGTCGCGTACTGCCGAGCGTTTTAAGGAATTGAAGCAACAAGAGCGCGACACTCGTGGTCAGTTGTTGGCGCTGCAATGGCAGAGCCTGGACGAAAAAGCCCGCGAAGTTGAAGGTGGTGTGACCAGCCTGGAAGTCAAACTCGAAGAAGAGCTGGCCACGCAGCGTTCAGCTGAAGCCGGCATTGAGCGTCAGCGCGAAGCGCACACCGAGTCCAATGACGTTTTCAACGAGATTCAGGGTAAGTTCTATCAGGTCGGCGCGGATATTTCGACCAAAGAACAGTTTATCGCCCACACCCGCGACCGTCAGCGTCAGCTCAGCACCGATCTGGATCAGGCCGAGCGCAGCTTGCAGGAAATGCAGGCGCATCAAACCGCAGATCACGAACGTTTGATGGAGCTGGAACTGCGCGAGCAGGAACTGGCACCCCGTTACGAAATGGCGGCGGAAACGTCGGCACAGGCACGCGTTCAGCAGACGGAAGCTGAATCGGCCATGCAGGACTGGCAAAACCAGTGGGACGCCTTTAACCAAAGCGCCAACGAGCCAGCGCGTCAGGCCGAAGTCGAACGTACCACCATTACCCACATGGAAGTGCAATCACGGCAGTTGGAACAGCGTCATCAGCGCCTGCAAGAGGAAATGCTCGGACTGAATTTCGCCGACCTCGAATCAGAGCTGGAGCTGGTCAACGAACAGATCGAAAATGAGCAGCAGCAGGCCGAAAGCCTGCTCTACAATCGTCAGGACACACAAACCAAACTGGCAGAACAGCGTGAGCAAATCACCGCGCTGAACCGGCAGTTGTCTGCGGTGCGCGATCAGTCGCAAGCACTGTCGGGACGCATTGCGTCCCTGGAAGCGCTGCAGGAAACCGCGTTGGGCAAATCCAATTCTCAAGTGGGCGATTGGTTGCGTAACAACGGTTTGGCCAGTGCGTCGCGCTTGGCGCAAGGCATCGATACCGAATCCGGCTGGGAAAAAGCAGTTGAAAGCGTTTTGGGCTTTCACCTGGAAGCGGTTTGTGTCGATAACCTCGCCGATATTCCGCAGGCGTTGTCGCGCTTGGAGCGTGGTGCGCTGGAAATATTTAATTTGCAAAACAGCGGCGTCAGCCTGACTGCCAATGAGGCGCTGGGTTTGCCAACGTTGTGGTCAAAGATCAACAGCCGCTGGCCGGTGCAATCGCTGTTTGCCGGGGTGTATTGCGCCGAAACCCTGGAACAGGCGTTGGCCGCGCAGAACAAACTGCAGGGCAACGAGTCCATCGTTACCCGCGATGGCTTGTGGCTGGGGGCGCAATGGTTGCGGATTAATCGCAGCCAGGACGAAAAAGCCGGTGTGTTGCAGCGCGAAAAAGCCCTGCGCGATGCCATTGCAGAAAAATCTGCTTTTGCCGAACAACTGGATACGCTGGAAGCGAGCTTGTTGCAGGCCAGAGATACTCAGGCGCAACTGGAAGAAGAACGCGATCGCATTCAGGCACAACTGAGTGAATTTGAACGTCGCCTGGGTGACTTGAAAGCCAGTCGCAGCGGCAAGCAGGCGCGGGTTGATCAGTTGCGCAAGCGCAAGGACACCATCGTTGGCGATATGGAAGAGTTGCAAATGCAACTGCAGACCAACAGCGAAAATATCGCCGAAGCGCGGGGACGGCTCGAAGAAGCGGTTGAGCGTATGGAAGAGCTGGCAATACGCCGCGAGGAATTGCAGCAGCGCCGCGAAGAATTACGTTTGCGCCTGGATGAGGCGCGTGCCGCCGCCAGTCAGGATGCTGTGGCCATGCAGGCATTGACGGCAGAATACACTGCGGTGAAATCCAACATCACCTCGACTCAACAAAGTCTGGCGCGTGTCGAAAACCAATTGCGGCAACTGCAGCAGCGTCGCGATATGCTGTTGGAGTCACTCAATATTGACGACAACCCGATCGCGTCGTTGACTGAGGAACTTGAAGGCTTACTGGCGGTTCGTCTGGAAGTGGAAGGCCGTTTGGCCGAGGCACGCCGGGCGATGGAAGCAGCCGATGCAGAAATGCGCGAACTGACCACCAAACGCATGCTGGCTGAACAGCGTGTGCACATGGTGCGCAGCTCGCTCGAACATGACCGGATGGAAGCGCAAACCTTGCGGGTGCGTCGCCAGACTATCCAGGAGCAGTTGACCGAAGCGGGCTACGAATTGCATCTGTTGTTTGAAGGGCTGTCTGATACGGCCAACATTGCCGAATGGGAAGAGGCGCTACGCGATCTGGAACAAAAAATCCAGAAGCTGGGGCCGATCAACCTGGCCGCGATTGACGAGTATAACGAACAGTCGCAGCGCAAGGAGCACATCGAAGCGCAATACAAGGACTTGATGGATGCGCTGGAAACGTTGGAAAATGCGATCCGTAAAATTGATCGTGAAACGAGAGCTCGCTTTAAAGAAACCTTTGATTTTATCAATAATGGTTTGAAGCGCATGTTCCCGAAATTGTTTGGTGGCGGTCAGGCGTATTTGGAAATGACCGGCGAAGATTTGCTGGATACCGGCGTGACCATTATGGCGCGTCCTCCTGGCAAACGTGTCACCAACATTCATTTGTTGTCGGGTGGTGAAAAAGCACTGACTGCGGCGGCGTTGGTGTTCTCGATTTTTGAGCTGAATCCGGCGCCGTTCTGTATGCTGGACGAGGTGGACGCACCACTGGATGAGGCCAACGTTGGTCGCTTCTGTGACTTGGTGAAAGAAATGTCCAAACAGGTGCAGTTTATTTTTATCACCCACAACAAGGCAACGATGGAAATTTCGAACAGCTCAATGGTGTCACCATGCATGAGCCGGGTGTCTCCCGCTTAGTGGCGGTAGACGTGGAAGAGGCAGTACAACTTGTGGCGTCGTAAAACTCTATGATTACACCCATTGTTCAGTTCTTTTCTGATCCGTTACGACTGACGTTATTGGTAGTCGGTTTTTTTGTGTTGTTGGCCGTTTTTTTCATTAGCCGACGTCCCCGTTTGAGCAAAACCGCGCTGGCAGAAGAAAACCGTGCGGTGCATCCCAGTCAGTACCAAGATCTGCCCGAGGAACGCGGTGCGCTGGGCAAGGTCTCTGTGCGCAAAGCCGCTGATCACGAGATGGTGATGCCCAAGCCCAAGTCCACGGTGAAAGCGTTTCGACGTCTGGAAAAAGAAGACGAACTCCCCAGCGTCAAGCTGCATGACGATGAAGACAATGTGGACGATGTTGGTCCGGTATCGGTAAAGAAGGCACCGGCACCTGAGGTGAAAAAGCAGCAGGCTCCTGCGGCAGAAAATAAACCGCGCAATGAAAAGAAATCGGAAGTGGTGGAGAAAAAAGTCGGTTCTGCATCATCACGACCAACGCCACCAGCCAACGACAAGCCAAAAGTAACCCGGCCCGTGGTGGAAGTGAGCAAGAAAAATTCGGAGCCGATGGATGAGGCTTCGGTGGATGCTGCGGAAACCTCCGATCATGCCGAGCCGGTTGTACGTGTCGCCGAAAGAGTCAAGCTGTCACGCGACAAAACAAAAAAAGTGATCACGGTGTACCTGAAAAGTGATGGTGGTCGCAAGTTTGGTGGGCGCATGTTCGTGAGCGCGATGCAGGAAGTCGGTTTGGAACTAAACGACCGTGGTATCTATCAGCATCTTGCCAAAGACCAGAGTCGCGTCTACGTGAACTTTAGTGTTGGCAATGTTACTGAAGCCGGAAATTTTGATCTGCAGAACATCGATGAGTTTTCCACAAATGGTTTGACGTTCCAGATGCAGGTGCCCATGGAAGTGGGTAACGCGTCGCTGGCATTTACCCAAATGATGTCTGCCGCACAGCGTTTGTCACGCCGTCTTGGCGGCAAGTTGTACACCGAAGATCGCAAACTGCTTAGCGTCTCCGAAATCAATGTCATGCGCATTGATGTAGAAAAATACATGTAATTTCTTCTGGAGTTTTTCTCCATGTCCAATGTTGATCATCAACGGGCTGCTGAGCTTCGTCAGCAGCTCAATTACCATAATTATCGCTACTACACGCTGGACGAACCGGAGATTCCCGACGCCGAATACGATCGGCTGATGCGCGAACTGGAACAGCTTGAGGCGCAGTATCCCCAATTGCGTACCGCTGACTCGCCAACCCAGCGGGTGGGCAATGCACCCCTGGATGCGTTCGAACCTGTTACTCATCATGTTCCCATGTTGTCGCTGAGCAATGCATTCAGTGACGAAGACGTGTTCGACTTTGATCGCCGCATCCGCGAACGCCTGGAGCTGGGCGACGAAGAATACGTTGCCGAACCCAAGCTGGATGGTTTGGCTATCAGTTTGTTGTACGAACACGGTACGCTGGTGCGTGCTGCGACGCGGGGCGACGGCACCACTGGTGAAGATGTCACCCAAAATGTGCGTACCATCCGAGCTGTGCCGCTGCAATTGATCAGAAATTTTCCTGCGTTGCTGGAAGTGCGTGGCGAAGTGTTCATGCCCAAAAAAGGGTTTGAACAATTGAATCAACGCCAACGCGAGGCCGGCGAGAAAACATTTGCCAATCCTCGCAATGCCGCCGCAGGTTCATTGCGTCAACTGGATTCGCGCATTGCTGCAAAACGGCCGCTGGCAATGTATTGCTACGCAATTGCTCAAGTGGAAGGGCAATCTTTGCCAGTCACCCAATTTGCACAACTGGAGTGGCTTAAAACATTGGGTTTGCCAGTGTGCCCATTGGCGGAAAAAGTCACAGGCCCGCAAGGTTGTCTGGATTATTTTCAGCGCCTGGGTGAGCGGCGCGAGCAGCTTGAATATGACATTGATGGCGTGGTTTATAAGCTCAATGATGTTCGTTTGCAGCAGCGAATGGGATTTATTGCCAAAGCACCTCGTTGGGCAATCGCGCATAAGTTTCCGGCGCAGGAGCAGCTCACCGTGCTTGAGCGCATCGAAATTCAAGTGGGCCGTACTGGTGCATTGACACCTGTGGCGCGGTTGCAGCCAGTGTTTGTTGGCGGTGTAACGGTGACCAATGCGACCCTGCACAATCTGGATGAAATTGAGCGCAAGGATATTCGCGAAGGCGACACGGTGATTGTTCGTCGTGCCGGCGATGTGATTCCTGAAGTGGTGGGTTCGGTGCTTTCCATGCGTCCGCAAAATACCCAGGCGTTTGTGATGCCGCAGCAATGTCCAGTGTGTGGTTCACACGTCATGCGCGTCGAAGGCGAAACGGTTCTGCGTTGTACCGGTGGATTGTATTGTGCGGCACAGCAAAAAGAAGGCATCAAGCACTTTGCCTCGCGGCGGGCGATGGACATTGAAGGTCTGGGCGATAAGCTGGTTGATCAACTGGTCGAGCTGGGCCTGGTGAAAAATGTTGCCGACTTGTATTCGCTGACGGTAGATCAATTGGCGGGGCTGGAGCGCATGGCGGAAAAGTCTGCGTCCAATTTGATTGCCGCGTTGGAGAAAAGTAAAGCAACAACGCTCGCACGTTTTTTGTTTGCGCTGGGCATACGCGAAGTGGGCGAAGCAACGGCACAGGCACTGGCAAATTACTATGGCAATCTCGACAAAATTATGCAGCAAGACGTGGAGTCCTTGCAGCAGGTACCTGATGTTGGGCCGGTGGTTGCCAGTCGCATCGCCGAATTTTTTGCAGAAATGCATAACAAAAATGTGATTGCAGAGCTTCGCAAGCCTAATATGCTGCACTGGGATGATGTGGTGGTTGATGATTCGGTTTCCAAACCACTAGAAGGCAAAACCATCGTACTGACGGGTACGTTCAACAGTCTGAGTCGCACTGAAGCCAAAGAGGCATTGCAAAAACTCGGTGCGAAAGTGGCGGGCAGTGTGTCTAAAAATACTGATTACGTGATTGCAGGGGCGGACCCTGGTTCCAAGGTGGAAAAAGCCGAGTCATTGGGGGTCGCCGTTTTGGATGAAGCCGCGCTGCAAAAATTGCTCAACGGTGAGTTGCTGGCTGACGAATAAAAATTCAGTGTATTGAACAAAAAAAAGAGGGGACGTTGGTCCCCTCTTTTCATTTTGGTTTAGCCTTTAGGCTTGCTGTCTTTGTTTTTCGGCCGAGGCTTGGCTTTTGAATTGCCGCCTTTGTTAGGTGGTCTGGGTCCCTTGGGCTTGGGTTTGCCCGCATGACTGCGTGGGCTGCCGCCGTCAGCCAAACTGATATTGAGCATCCGACTGGCAACGCGAACTTTGCGCAGGTGCTGGAAAATATCGTTGGGCATGCCTTCCGGCAAATCCACGGTGGAGTAATCATCATGGATGGTGATGTTGCGAATGAACGCGCTTTCGACACCGGCTTCGTTGGCGATGGCACCGACAATGTGTTTGGGTTCTGCGCCATGTTGACGACCGACTTCAATGCGGTAGCGGGCCATGCCTGCTTCCGCTTGTTGCTGCGACTTGAACTTGTTGCCGCCGCTGCGTTCGCTACGCTCGCCGCGATCGCCTGAACCGTAGCTGTCTCTGTCACGCTTGTCTTTGCGCGGTGGCGCAGATTCCACAACGTCAGTGAACTCTGGTGCAAGCGGACGATCTTTTTGCAGCAGATACGCCAGCGCAGCAGCGACTTCGCTCATGCCGATGTTGTGTTCTTCCTGATAGCCTTCGACGATTTCCTGGAAATACGCGAGCTCCTGCGATTCGATGGCATCGCTGATCAATTGTTTGAACGCCATGACGCGCTTGTTGGCGATGGTTTCACGACTGGGAAGCTGCATGGGCTCAATTTTCTGGCCGGTCGCTTTTTCGATGGTGCTGAGCATGCGTTTTTCGCGGGGGGCGACAAACAAAATGGCGTCACCTTTACGACCCGCACGACCGGTACGACCGATACGATGCACGTAGGATTCGGTGTCGTATGGAATGTCATAGTTGATGACGTGACTAATGCGTTCAACGTCCAGTCCACGGGCAACAACGTCGGTGCCGACCAGAATATCCAGACTGCCTTTTTTCAGACGATCGACCGTTTTTTCCCGCAACTGCTGACTCATGTCACCGTTGAGTGGCGAGGCAGAATAGCCACGGGCTTCCAGTTTTTCTGCCAATTCAATCGTCGCGTTTTTGGTGCGGACAAAGATAATGACACCGTCGAATTCTTCCACTTCCAGCATACGCGTTAGCGCGTCGAGCTTGTGAATGCCACTCACTTGCCAGTAGCGTTGGGTAATGGCGGAAACCGTCGTCGTTTGCGACTTGATTTTGATTTCTACCGGATTACGTAAATAGGTGTCGGCAACACGCTTAATGGCGGGCGGCATGGTGGCGGAGAACAACGCCACTTGTTTATCCGCAGGCGTGTGCTGCAGGATGGCTTCAACATCATCGATGAATCCCATACGCAACATTTCGTCGGCTTCGTCCAGAACAACAGCACGGATGGAATCCAGCTTCAGGGTGCCGCGACGCAGGTGATCTTGTACGCGACCGGGGGTACCAACCACAACGTGCACACCGCGTTTTAGCTGGCGCAGCTGGGTGTCCATGCCTTGACCACCGTATACCGGCAAAATGTGAAAACCCTGCATGTGACGCGCATAAGCCTGCATGGCTTCGGCAACCTGGATGGCCAGTTCCCGCGTGGGCGCGAGTACCAGCAACTGAGGCTGGTTTCGCGAAATGTCCAGTCTGCTCAGCAGAGGAAGTGCGAATGCCGCCGTTTTACCCGTGCCGGTTTGCGCTGTGCCCAGCAGGTCGCGTCCTTCCAGCAAAGGGGGGATGCTTTGCGCCTGGATGGGCGATGGCGTTTCGTAACCAATATCCGCAACGGCTTGCAGGATAGCAGGTGACAGTGAAAGTTCGGAAAAACGGCTGATGACTTGCTGCGACATAAGAAGACCTAGATTGTGAGGTACACCGGCAACTGATGGAGCCGTGGCGCCCATAGTGGTGGAGGTCGGCATTATACCTGATTGTTGTGTTGGGCAGGCGGTGATTTATTAACCTCATATATTTAAGTAATAAAAAATGAAAGGTTATTAAAAAATTGTATTAGCTATCCTGCAATTGAGGGACTACAATGAAATTACTATCTGGATCTAAGTAAGTTGTTGATAGTAAAGGTAAATTATTGCTAGCCGTAGTTCCTGTGTGATGTGAGAGGAGAAAGTTATGACTTCCGTGTCTGATGATGTAAAGGGCTATTTGGCATTTGCCGCGTTTATGTTTGCGCTACCTGCTATGTACTTGGCGCCAGCACTTCTTAACGCATTGGTCGACCTGTCAGGTCGTTTCTAGTCCGGCGTTGAGGACTCTGCCGCGAGGCTAGGAACCTTGCGCTCACAGTTCTCCCCGAACAAACAGCCGCTAAATGCGGCTGTTTTGCGTTCTGAGGCTGAAAAAACAAATTAAAACCCTCAGAAAATACAGATGAATTTTTTATTCCCTCGATCAAGTTATTTAATTGGCGCTTATTTCCCTTTGAAAATATACTTCTACGCGCCGTATGGTTATGCGGCGATGTGGGGCGGCTGGTGCTGTTGCCAGCGCTTTTTTAAAACATGTATGTGGGAGATGACCGGTATGGTGCTTTCTGATGATGTAAAAGGCTACATGGCGTTTTTCGTGTTCTTGTTTGCTCTGCCAATGTTGTATTTGGCACCCACCATCCTGAATGCCATCATAGACTTGTCTGGCAAGTTTTAATGAATGGCTAGCAGCAGGGCGTGTTGCTGAGGCAACACTGGAGGGCGCCCCGCTGTTTCAAATCGATATCGTTGCCGAGGGGTCGGTTACGGGATCGAATCAAAAGGTCTGCATAGACCGTCAATTCGAGTTTTTTGGCTTCACCGATCTAGTTTTCGTCGATAATCGCGTCTTCACGCAGCTTGTTGATGTAATCTTCGATCGTCTGGTTCTGAATCATTTTTGCCAATTTGCTCTGCAGGCTGTGATAGCTTGGGGGAGCAACATCTCTGCTTTCTTCTAACTTGATAACATGCCAGCCGAAACGGGTTTGCACGGCTTTTTTGGTGTATTCACCCGGTTTGAGCGCTTCTACAGCTTCTGAAAACGGCTGTACCATTTGATCGGGTGTGAACCAGCCCAGGTCTCCGCCATCGGGAGTAGAGCCAGAGGACGTTTCATTTGCCAGTTTGACGAAATCAGTGCCCTTATCCAGGATGGCGATGATCTTGTTCGCATCTTCTTCGCTTTTCAGCAAAATGTGGCGGGCGTGATATTCACGATTGGCACTGTCGGCCAGTTGTTGCTCGTACAACTTGCGCATTTCTTCTTCGGTGACCGGCGTTTCCGCCAGCAGTTTTTCAATGCGCTGCGTGGTAATGATGTTGCGGATTTGCTCATAGATAAGAGTTTGCACCGCGTCTGTCTGGTCGAATCCTTCGTTCAACGCGGCCTGATAAATCAGTTCACGATTGATCATTTCTTCCATGTATTGACTGCGTTTGTCCATTGGCAGGCTCGCACCGGGGGACACGCCCAGGCGGGATTTGGTGTAGGCCTGAAAATCCACTTCGGTGAATTTGGTGCCGTTGACCGAGGCAATGACTTTTTCCTCAGCGTCTTGGGCGGAGGCTGTGGAGGCCAGACAAACTGAAAGGCAAAGTAACCAGAGATTTTTTTTCATCGGCTCAAAATAATTATTAAATTTCATCAGAAGACAGGGCGCGAATGCTCAAGGCATGTATTTCGGTATTCATTGCTTCGCCCATGGCCGCATAAACCATGCGGTGACGCTGAATAGTGGGCTTGCCGCGAAACGCGTCGCTGACCAACATCACCCGAAAGTGGCCGCCACCCTTGGCACTGGCGTGGCCAGCGTGCAAGTGACTGTCGTCACCAATTTCCAGTTGCGAGGGCGAAAACGCATCGCTCAAGCGTTGACGAATGTAATCTATTCGCTCTTGTGGCGTCATTGCGGAAATACCTTGCGGAACGGCTTGACGATTACCTGCTCGTAAACCCCGGCGGATTGATAGGGGTCGTTGCTGGCCCAGGTTTCTGCGGCGTCCAGGCTGGCAAATTCGGCAACGATCAGACTGCCGCTGAAACCCGCGCTGGCAGGATCGGTATTGTCGGCGTTGGGATGAGGGCCGGCGATGATCAAGCGACCTTCATCCTGCAGTTGTTGCAACCGCGCCAAGTGCGCTGGGCGTGCGGCCAAACGTTTCTCCAGACTGTTTTTTACATCGGTAGCGATAATGGCGTAAAGCATGGTTCCTCAGCTTATTCCTTGATGTAGCGTGCGAGATAAAGTCCCTGAGCGATCATGAAGGCAACCGTTAATCCGAGCATGCCGAACAGTTTGAAGTTTACCCAGGTATCCGTGTCAAAATTGTAAATCACGTAGATGTTGATCACACCCAGCGCGAAGAAGAAGTAGACCCAGCTCCAGTTGATGCGGCGCCAGACGTGATCAGGCAGGGTCAGTGCTGCCCCCATCAAGCGCTGCGCAACGTTTTGTTTGCCCACAAACTGGCTACCCAGGAATACCGCTGCAAACAGCCAATTGACGACGGTTGGCTTCCACTTGATGAAGATTTCGTCCTGCAAAACCAGGGTGGCACCACCAAACACGGCGATCAGACCGAGCGTGATCAAGTGCATTTTTTCGAATTTGCCGGTGCTATAGCGCGAATACAGCACCTGGACCAGGGAAGCGACGATGGCCACCACGGTGGCGACGTAAATGTCGTATGTCTTATACGCTATGAAAAACAACAGGATAGGAAAAAAATCCAACAGCAGTTTCATTACGGGTACCGGCAATTAAATGGAGTCGCCATTAAAGCACAAAGGGGTAAAGGCCGCTATATTTTACATAATTAGAATATTGTGATATTCTAATCTGTAGGTGTGTTATGAGGAGCTTTTTATGAGTATCGAACGTATTGTGTTGGCCTTTGCGGGCGCAATGATTTTGGTGACCTTACTGTTGGCGCATTACCATGCCAGCGAATGGCTGTATTTCACCGCGTTTATAGGTGTTAATCTGTTGCAATCAGCGTTTACCGGTTTTTGCCCGCTGGCGAAAATCCTGCGTGCCGTAGGTGCGCGTAGCGGTACCGCGTTTTCCTAAGATTTAGTCAGAACGTTGCAGATAGAGCGCGGGCGGTTTCGTCCGCGCTTTTTTGTGGGTGGACGATCAGCCTTTTCTCAAATCTTTTTTTGCTGACTTGATATATCGACCAAAATCCCGATCCTTCTTGCGTTTTTCGGCATAGGACATGTCGTTGAATGCGGATTCTTCTTTGAGCTTAAGAAAACTATCAAGGGATTCCTGGCTGATCTCGCCGGCACGCACCGCCGCGAGTACCGCGCAACCTGGCTCGCCAGTATGGTTGCAGTTTTGATAGCGGCAGTTGGATGCGATATCGACAATGCCGGCATAGCTGTTTGCCAGGCCGCTTTCTGAGCCGAGGATGCCGAATTCGCGCATGCCAGGGTTGTCGATCACCAGCGCGCCGCCGTCAAGACGGATCAGCTCACGACGAACGGTTGTGTGTCGACCTTCTCCTGATTCGCTGACAGATTTTGTTTCCATTTTTTCGCGGCCGACCAACTGATTTATCAGTGTGCTTTTGCCAACGCCTGATGAGCCGACGAAACAATAGGTTTTTCCTGGCTGCAGTAACTGTTTAATGCCTTCCAGACCGTCGCCAGTTATGTTGCTCAATGTCGCAACCGGCGCGGTGATACCGATAGACTTGATTTGTGCCAGCTGCGTGGCCAGTACCTCTGAATCCACCAAATCAGTTTTGGTCAATAGAATGTACGGTTCAGCGCCGCCTTCCATCACCATGACAAGATAGCGTTCCAAGCGTTTCGGATTAAAATCGAAGTGACAAGACTGCACGATCAGCACGTAATCCACGTTCGCTGCAATCATCTGGTACTCAATGACGTTTCCTGCTGATTTCCTGCGCAGCGATGTTCGGCGTTCCAGCAGCGCGTGGATTATCCCAAAGTCGTCTTCAGGCTGTTTTTCCACACAAACCCAGTCGCCTACGCACGGCAATTCCTGGCTCAGGTGGTGATGATGCAAGTATCGGCCAGCCAATTTTGCCCGAAAACTTCCGTTTTGATCCGTGAGTAACAACTGGTCACGGTCGACAGCCGCAACGCGAGCGACAGTATCTGTTGGTTGGCACACGGCTTGTTGTTCGAACCAATCGCTCCAGCCCAGTTCATGCAATTCATCGCGTTGTTTGTTCATTTGTTTATCCATATTGCTTGCATCTTCTGATCAAACGCATAGCGTCCGAATTCAGCATTGTAGCCGGGATTCCGCATCTCGGGCACCAGGAAAATTGCTCGATAGGGTAGGGTGCGCCGCGCGCACCAAAGCAGCGGGTTTGGATTGATCGCAATGATGGAGTTCATCGAAAATTCGGGGGTAGGGCGTAATAAGCAAAGCGCATTACGCCGGATGTTTCGCAAAAAATGGTGCAATGCCTTTCAGTTCTTGCAGCCTACGGCTGCTCTTGCTCAAGTCAGAACAGTAGGTGCGAATAGCGTTAGCGTATTCGTACGCATGAAATGAACCTCCATGCCTCCGATTACGCTGCGCTAATCGGAGCTACGAGGCTCGATAGGGTAGGGTGCGCCGCGCGCACCAAAGCAGCGGGTTTGGATAGATCGCAATGATGGAGTTCATCGAAAATTCGGGGGTAGGGTGTAATAAGCAAAGCGCATTACGCCGGATGTTTCGCAAAAAACGGTGCAATGCCTTTCTGTTATTGCAGCCTACGGCTCTTGCTCAAGTCAGAACGGTAGGTACGAATAGCGGTAGCGTATTCGTACGCATGAAATGAACCTCCATGCCTCCGATTACGCTGCGCTAATCGGAGCTACGAGGCTGCGCCAACTATTTGTAACAAAAAGCCCGCTGTTAACAGTGATATGCCCAGTACTGCTGCAATTATCGCTTTGTCTTGGTGCTGTTCGCTTGCATCTAACACAATATCCTGGTTTTTTTTGATCATAGGCAGCCAGTTGGCATCAATTACCGCCTTGCTTTTTTCAATATCTTCTTTCGGAAATGGTGGTGAATGAACTTTATCGATGTTGGCTTTCAGCATTTCAAAATAAAATTGTTGCTGTTCAAGTCTTATTTGAGCGACTTTCGCTAGCTGCCTTTTGTGGTAGCCCCATAAAAATTCGTAGGCGAGCAGCCACGCACCGACGATGTCAAAAATAAGGCCAAGGATGGTATATGACATTTGCGCACCTCGGTTTTTGGCAGTTGCTTAGGCAGTTTTCTCGATCCCATCCCATGATGATCCCTATTGGGAGTGTATATTTTCCGCTTTGGGTGGTCCAGGGCGCAGAATAGGGAAAAGACCAAACTAGCTGGCTGCTATTGGTTGAAATATTTTGGCTTGGAAGTTTTTGAGGATTTGCCAGTGAATTCAAAAGAACTCACTGGCAATCTCGCTGGTCGAATGGCTGATGCATCAGACCAGTTTTAAAGTTGGTAGCGGGGGCTGGATTTGAACCAACGACCTTCGGGTTATGAGCCCGACGAGCTACCAGGCTGCTCCACCCCGCATCAGATGGACGGTATACTATCACGGAAAAGTCAGATTGCAAGGAACCCGCCAAGGGAATGTTGAAAAAGATTTTGCCGGGCTGAAAAAGAAAAAAGCCGACTTATAAAAGTCGGCTTTTTGTATTGGTAGCGGGGGCTGGATTTGAACCAACGACCTTCGGGTTATGAGCCCGACGAGCTACCAGGCTGCTCCACCCCGCATCAAATGTGGCGCTATAGTACCATGTAGCTTTTTGATTGCAAGGCCAAAAAAGTATTTATTTTCAGATTGTTGGAATTTTGATCGAAGCCGTTTGCCCCGCCTTCCATAATAGGGACGATTGACAAGCAGGGCAGCAAAAACTACAGTGTGCACAAATGAGGTTGGCGCCGATTTGTCTCTGATTGCGGGCGCCTAATAAATGCGGCTAAAGTTGAGGGTAACCTGCTTTGGCTGTGAAGCGGGTTTTTTTGTGCCCAGGTTTTTTTGAAGGTGGTGCCAAAATGGTAGGTGAGTGGGAAGAATTTGAAACGTTGGCCGTGCGCGCAGGTCATGTACGCACCAATGAGCTGGAGCAGGGGGAGCCGATTTTCCCGACGTCCAGTTATGTTTACGCCAATGCGGCACAGGCGGCGGCGCGTTTTCAGGGGCAGGAGCCGGGCAATATTTATTCGCGCTTCACCAATCCCACGGTGCGCACGTTTGAACAGCGTTTGGCGGCACTGGAGGGCGGTGAGCGTTGCGTGGCCACGGCTTCTGGTATGGCAGCGATTTTGGCGACGGGCATGGCGATTTTGCAGAGCGGTGATCACATCGTTTCTTCGCGTGCGATTTTTGGTTCAACCGTCATGCTGTTTAATGCCTACTTCAAAAAATTTGGGGTGGACACCACGTATGTGCCACTAACCGATTTGCAGGCGTGGGAAGCGGCGATTACGCCCAAGACCAAAATGTTGTTTGTTGAAACGCCATCCAATCCGTTGACAGAAATTGGTGATTTGCGCGGTTTGGCGGCAATCGCCAAGAAACACGGTTGTTTGTTGGTGGTGGATAACTGTTTTTGTACGCCAGCACTGCAAAAGCCGTTGGAACTTGGTGCCGATATCGTGGTCCATTCTGCGACCAAATATATTGATGGTCAGGGACGCTGCATCGGTGGCGCGGTTGTTGGCAGTAACGAATTGATGGAGCCAGTGTACGGATTTTTACGCACTGCCGGCCCAAGTATGAGCCCATTCAATGCGTGGGTGTTTTTGAAGGGCCTGGAAACGTTGTCGCTGCGCATGCGTGCACATTGCGACAGTGCGTTGGCGTTGGCGCAGTGGCTGGAAAAAAGCGCGTTGATCAAGCGCGTGTACTATCCTGGTTTGCCATCGCATGCGCAGCATGAGCTGGCCAAAAAGCAGCAGTCGCATTTTGGTGGTATTGTGGCGTTTGAACTGCAGGGCGGGCGTGAGGCGGCGTGGAAGTTTATTGATTCAACGCGATTGATTTCGATTACGGCAAACCTGGGTGATACCAAGTCGACGATTACTCATCCCGCAACGACAACGCACGGTCGGTTAACCGATGAGGCGCGTGCGCAGGCGGGAATTTCTGAAGGTTTGATTCGTATTTCTGTTGGCCTTGAAGGGCTGGAAGATTTAAAGGCTGATTTACAACGTGGTTTGGATGCGTTGGCATAATTGAGGGCTTCGCACAATGTTCGGTAACAGCGTTAAACGATTGGAACAATTGCTTTTGGCATTGTGGACAGGAAGTATGGTTGGCGTGGGTTACATTGCAGCACCAGTGTTGTTTAAAACGCTGGATGATCGCAAGTTGGCCGGAATGCTGGCGGGTAACATGTTTGGCGTGATTTTTATCGCCGGCAGCGTTATCGGTTTGGTGTTGTTGCTGTTGCTGATCGGTCGCCTGGGGCGCAGCGTATTTGCGCAGTGGCGATTCTGGGTCTTGCTGGTGATGTGGTCATTGGCAATGGCGAGTTTGTTTGTGGTGCAGCCGATGATGGCAGAGTTGAAATCGCAAGGATTGTTGCCCGGCAGTGAAGCGGCCAAGCAGTTCGGCATGATGCACGGCGTTTCGTCGGTGATGTATATGCTGACCAGTCTGGGCGGTGTGGTGCTGGTATGGGCGGGATTGCGTAAAAGTGAGGTCAACCGACCGCGCTCGGCGATCGGTGGCCACATTTAGTTGTTAGGGCAGGGTGATTTTTTTCTTTTCTGAGCTGCGGAAAAGCACGACAATACGGCCGATGGTCTGGGCGTGTGCAGCTTTGGTTTGCTTGCAGATGGCTTCAATCAGTGCCGATTTGGTGTCTTTATCGCCAGCCGGCACTTTTATTTTGATCAGTTCGTGGTAGTCAAGCGCACCTTCAATTTCGGCAAGAACGTTTTCGGTTAATCCTTTGTCGCCGATCATGACCACGGGTTTGAGTGGGTGAGCTAAGCTGCGCAAGAATTGAGTTTGTTTACCAGTAAGTTTCATGGGGTTTCCGTGGATCGCGAAAAAGAGCGTAGTCTAACGCAAAACGACGAAGGTTTCACCGTTGCCGCCAGCCCTTTTAATGCCGTCAAGGTGGAATTGGCCATTATTTTGATCCTTGGCGTGGTGTTGTTTGCCTGGCATCCTCATTTGACGACCGACGAGGATTGGCAGTTGCTCATCCTGGCGGGATATGGGGTGGTGTCGGCGGCGTGGTTGGTGTTGCGGGTAAAAAGGGTTGAAAAGGTATTGGCGGTAAAGCGTGGCGAAGAAGAAAAACAGTAACTGGATGCAGCGGCACGTGAGCGATGTCTACGTGCAGCAGGCGCAAAAAGACGGCTATCGCAGTCGTGCTGCCTATAAGTTGCTGGAAATACAGGAAAAAGACAGGTTGTTCCGGCCGGGAATGCGGGTGGTTGACCTGGGCGCGGCACCGGGTGGCTGGGTGCAGGTGGTTTCTCGCCTGATCGGCGATAGCGGTACCTTGGTGGCCATGGACATTTTGCCGATGGACCCGTTTGAGGATGTGGTGTTTATTCAGGGCGATTTCCGTGAGCAGGCGGTGTATGACCAATTGCTTGAGGTTTTGGACGGCGAGCAAGTCGATGTTGTAATTTCCGATATCGCCCCCAACTTAAGTGGCGTCAAGAGTGCGGACCAGGCGCGGGCGATGCATTTGGCGGAGCTGGTCCTGGACTTTTCCAAGCAGGTATTGCGGCCAGGGGGCGACATGCTGGTCAAGGTATTTCAGGGCGAAGGAATGGATCAATACCGTAAGGATGTACAGCAGGCATTTGCTAAGTTATTGACTCGAAAGCCCGACTCGTCACGGTCTGAGAGCCGCGAGTTCTATATATTGGGCAAAAACCGCATTGTTTAGTCGTTGTTGCTGTAGTAATGTTGTCAGATGATAGTTTGCATGTTGTCCGCCAGAATTCTGTTGTGGTCAGCGGTGTGACAGACATAGCCAATTGAATGAGGGGCGAATTTTGAACGAGATGGTTAAAAACATCATTCTGTGGGTGGTAATCGCCATCGTGCTGATGTCGGTGTTTAGTAGTTTTTCACCTCGGCAAGCAGGGACACGTCCCTTGGAGTATTCGCAGTTTATCCAAGATGTGAAAAATCGTGATGTTCAGCGGGTATTGATCGAAGGACGTGAAATTCAGGGAATTCGCCAGAACGGCGAGCGTTTCCGCACCTACAGCCCCGGTGACCCCGGCCTGATTGGTGACCTGCTGGATAGCGGCGTTGTTATTGATGTTAAGCCACCTGAGCAGCAAGGTCTGTTGATGCAGATCTTCATTTCCTGGTTCCCGATGCTGTTGTTGATTGGGGTCTGGGTGTTCTTTATGCGCCAGATGCAGGGCGGTGCCGGTGGTCGTGGTGCCATGTCGTTTGGCAAGAGTAAGGCGCGCATGCTGGGCGAAGATCAGGTCAAGGTGACATTTAATGATGTTGCCGGCGCTGAAGAAGCCAAAGAAGAAGTGGCGGAACTGGTTGAGTTCCTGCGCGACCCCAGCAAATTCCAGAAGCTGGGTGGCAAGATTCCGCGCGGCGTGCTGATGGTTGGTCCTCCCGGTACTGGTAAGACGCTGCTGGCAAAAGCCATTGCCGGTGAAGCGAAGGTGCCGTTCTTTACCATTTCCGGTTCTGACTTCGTGGAAATGTTCGTCGGTGTGGGTGCATCGCGTGTTCGTGACATGTTCGAGCAAGCGAAGAAGCACGCACCCTGTATCATCTTCATCGATGAGATCGATGCGGTTGGTCGTCACCGTGGCGCTGGCTTGGGTGGTGGTCACGATGAACGCGAGCAAACGCTGAACCAATTGCTGGTCGAGATGGATGGTTTTGAGGGTAACGAAGGCATTATCGTTATCGCAGCCACCAACCGTCCTGACGTACTGGACCCTGCGCTGCTGCGTCCTGGTCGTTTTGACCGCCAGGTGACTGTGCCGCTGCCCGATGTTCGTGGTCGCGAGCAGATTCTGAAAGTACATATGCGCAAGGTGCCATTGGCTGAAGATGTGAAGCCAAAGGTAATCGCGCGTGGCACCCCCGGTTTCTCCGGTGCCGATCTGGCCAACCTGGTGAACGAGGCGGCGCTGTTTGCTGCGCGTGGCAATCACAAGTTGGTGACCATGCAGGATTTTGAGCGTGCCAAAGATAAAATCATGATGGGTGCAGAGCGCCGCTCCATGGTGATGAGTGAGGACGAAAAACGTCTGACGGCTTATCACGAGGCGGGGCATGCAATTGTCGGTCTGATGGTTCCTGAGCATGATCCTGTCTACAAGGTGAGCATTATTCCGCGTGGCCGTGCGCTGGGTGTGACGATGTTCCTGCCTGAGGAAGACAAGTACAGCTACAGCAAGCAGAAACTGGAAAGCAACATCTCCAGCTTGTTTGGTGGCCGTATTGCGGAAGAGATGGTGTTTGGTCGCGAAAAAGTGACTACCGGTGCTTCCAACGATATTCAACGGACCACCGACATCGCACGGAACATGGTGACCAAGTGGGGCTTGTCCGAGCGCTTGGGGCCGTTGACGTATGCAGAAGAGGAAGGCGAAGTATTTTTGGGCCGGCAGATGACGCAGCACAAGAATGTTTCTGACGAGACTGCACACATCATCGATGAAGAAGTTCGTGCGATTATCGATCGCAACTACGCGCGTTCGACCAAGATTCTGGCTGAGCATCTGGATAAGCTGCATGCCATGTCCGAGGCGTTGATGCAGTACGAAACGATTGATCGCGGTCAGATTGACAAGATCATGAAGGGGTTGCCGCCTGGCCCTCCTAGTGATTGGGATGAGTCAGATTTGGATGTACGTCCTGGTGATGCGCAGGAAGGCGAGCCGCAGGCCCGTTCGAGTGCGCCCAAGAATGATCAGGGCGACGTAGGAAATCCCGTTAATCAATCCTGATCTATGAGAAATACAATTGCCAACGGGCGAACTCTGGATTTGAGTTCGCCCCGCGTGATGGGCATTCTCAATGTTACCCCCGATTCTTTTTCAGACGGGGGTAAATTTTTTGCCGCTGATTCGGCACTCTTTCAAGCTCAAAAAATGCTACAAGACGGCGCCTACGTCATTGATGTGGGTGGCGAGTCCACGCGTCCGGGAGCGCAAGAGGTTTCGTTGTCTCAGGAACTGGACAGAGTTATTCCGGTTATTGAGTCGTTGACTGCTGAATTTGATGTGGCGGTGTCGGTTGATACCAGTAAACCTGAAGTCATGACGGCGGCGGTTGCTGCCGGAGCGGTGTTGATCAATGATGTGCGTGCGCTGCGTGAACCGGGTGCGGTTGCGGCAGCAGCGGCAACCGGTGCCTATGTCTGTCTGATGCACATGCAGGGTCAGCCGCGCAGTATGCAACTTGCGCCGGCTTATGAGGATGTGGTTCGCGAGGTCAATGATTTTTTAATCGACAGAGTGGCTGTTTGCGAGCAGGCAGGCATTGCGCGCTCGCGTATATTGCTTGATCCCGGATTCGGATTTGGTAAAAATCTGCAACATAACCTGAGTTTGTTGCGGAATATTGATGCGGTGGTGGCGTTGGGGTTGCCGGTTTTGGTCGGGATCTCGCGTAAATCCATGTTTGGTCAGTTGATGAATTTGTCGGTTGAACAGCGATTGATTCCCAGTGTGGCTGCAGCGGTGATGCTGGTCATGCGCGGTGCGCGTTTGGTGCGCGCACATGATGTTCAGGAAACAGTACAGGCACTGGCGGTGTGTTCCGCCGTGTTGGCGATGGAAAATGAAGGAGACGTGCGTTGAGCAGGAAATACTTTGGGACAGACGGCATTCGTGGTCTTGTGGGCCAGGCGCCAATCAATGCTGAATTTGTGATGCGTCTGGGCTGGGCTGCGGGCAAGGTGCTTGCGCGCGAAGGTCGTCGTAAAGTGGTTATCGGCAAAGATACTCGTATTTCCGGTTATATGTTTGAGTCCGCTTTGCAGGCAGGTCTTTCTTCAGCAGGTGTGAACATCAAATTATTGGGGCCGATGCCAACGCCGGCGATTGCCTATCTGACGCGTACTCTGCATTGTGATGCTGGAATCGTGATTAGTGCGTCACACAATCCGTACTATGACAACGGCATTAAATTTTTCTCCGGGGATGGCACCAAACTGCCTGATGAGGTTGAGCTCGCAATTGAAGCTGAGCTGGAAAATACCATGACCACGGTGGATTCCGGTGAGCTGGGCAAGGCAGTGCGCGTTATCGATGCGGGCGGACGATACATCGAGTTTTGTAAAAGTACGGTTCCCATTTCGTTCTCGCTAAAAGGTTTGAAAATTGTTATCGATTGCGCCCATGGTGCAACTTATCACGTGGCACCCAGCGTGTTTACCGAGCTTGGTGCGGATGTGTATGCCATCGGTGTCACGCCCGATGGTTTGAACATTAATGAGGGTTGTGGCTCCACCAAGCCTACGCTGTTGCAGGAAGAAGTGCTAAAGCGCAAAGCGGACTTGGGTATCGCATTTGACGGTGATGGTGATCGCGTCATTATGGTGGATCACAAGGGTGAAGTGCTTGATGGTGATGAGTTGCTCTACATCATTGCTCAGTCGCGAATGACGCGCGGCGAGCTCAAGGGTGGTGTGGTTGGAACCCTGATGAGCAACTTTGGTCTGGAAGAAGCGCTGGCACAGAATGATGTTCCGTTTGTGCGTGCCCAGGTGGGCGACCGCTACGTGATTGAGCAGCTCAAGGCGACTGGTTGGTCGCTGGGTGGCGAATCGTCGGGGCATTTGATTTGTCTGGATCGCACTACCACGGGTGACGGGGTTGTGGCGTCACTGCAGGTTCTGGAAGCTGTTATGGATTCGGGCAAGAGTTTGTATGAGCTCAAATCTGGAATGCGCAAATATCCCCAGGTGATGGTCAATGTCAAAATTGCCAAGCGTCAGGATGTGATGGCCAATGAGGCGATACGCAAAGCTGTCGAAGATGCAGAGCAAAAATTGGCGGGTAAGGGGCGGGTGTTGTTGCGTGCCTCGGGAACCGAACCGCTGATTCGGGTGATGGTCGAGGGGAGCAATCCGGTGAAAGTCGATGCGCTGGCTAATGAGTTGGCAGAAGTTGTAAGAAAATCGCTAACTTAGTCAATATTGTCTTTTTAAAATTTAGCCGGTAAACTTGCTGGCTTTTGGATGTAAGGGGAATTGGAAATGCGTAAACCGCTGGTGGCTGGAAACTGGAAGATGAACGGCAATAGCGCCAGTATTAAGGCGCTGCTAGATGGTCTTTTGAGCGGAAAAGCAGCGAATGGTTCCGCAGAAGTTGCTGTTTGTTCCCCATTTGTATACATTCCACTAGTCGCCGAGATAGTGTCGGGTTCGAACATCGCTGTTGGTGCGCAGGACGTCGCTGTTGAGGAAGTGGGCGCCTATACGGGCGAGGTTTCCGGGGCGATGCTTAAAGATGTGGGCTGCCACTACGTGCTTGTCGGTCACTCCGAACGCCGTTCGCTGTACGGTGAAACGGATAGCATGGTTGCGCAGAAATTTGCAGCGGCTCAGCGTGATGGTCTGGTGCCCATTCTATGTGTGGGCGAGACCTTGGATGAGCGTGAGTCCAGCATGACCGAGGCTGTGGTAGAGAAACAGCTGGCGGCGGTTGCCCTGTACTCTGGCGTCAAGGCATTGAATAAAGCGGTTATTGCTTACGAACCTGTGTGGGCAATCGGTACCGGCATGACTGCCACGCCTGAACAGGCGCAGGCGGTACATGCATTTATCCGTCATTGGATAGAAAAACAGGATGCAGAACTGGCGGCTAAAGTACGTATTCTTTACGGCGGCAGCATGAAAGGTTCGAATGCGGCAGAGCTGATGGCTCAGCCGGATATTGATGGCGGCTTGGTGGGCGGCGCCTCACTGCAGGCCGAAGAATTTTTGACAATCTGCCGTGCGGCAGGGTGATAACAGATGGATGCAGTTCTTTTAGTTATACACGTGATTATTTCAGTTGCTCTGGTTGCGTTGGTTTTGTTGCAGCAGGGTAAGGGCGCGGACATGGGGGCAGCGTTTGGCGCGGGTGCGTCACAAACGGTGTTTGGTTCGACAGGATCCGGTAACTTTTTGTCTCGCACCACTGCGGTATTGGCGACAAGCTTTTTTATTACCAGCTTGGCCCTGGCCTATTTGGCGACCTCTGGCGATGGTGAGGCGGCAAGTGTTATGGAGCGAGTAACGGTGAGTGCGCCGGCTGCTGCAGATGTTCCTGTTGTGCCGCAAGATGCGCCAGTCAGTGATGTGCCACCAAATTAAAGAGTGGCGCCCCGTTTAGAAACGTTTATGCCGACGTGGTGAAATTGGTAGACACGCCATCTTGAGGGGGTGGTGGGGCAACCCGTGCCGGTTCAAATCCGGCCGTCGGTACCAAATTTGTTGCAAGTAAAAAAATAATAATAATTAGTTTTCAAGTGTTAAGCGTTTGATTGCTTGAGTTAGCGGTCAGGGTCTCGGCTTGACATGTGTAAATGCCAACCCTAGACTGCGAACTCTGCAAAATTGAGATCAATACTAGGTTATTTGTCATCAAATTAATTTCAGCAAAGATTATGCCGGGATAGCGGCAGAGTTTGTTGGGGGGAACGTGCTAGAAAATTACCTGCCAATATTGGTTTTCTTGGTTCTGGGTGTCATTTTTGGAGCGGTGCCGGTTGCGTTAAGCATGTTGGCAGCGCCTAATCGTCCAGATAAAGAGAAGCTGTCTGCATACGAATGCGGATTTGAAGCCTTTGACGATTCGCGCATGAAATTCGACGTGCGTTTCTATCTGGTGGCAATTCTGTTCATTATTTTCGATTTGGAAATTGCGTTTCTGTTTCCGTGGGCCGTCGTGCTGAATGACCTTGGTTGGTTCGGCTATTGGTCGATGGTGATTTTCCTGTTGATCCTGGTTATTGGCTTTATTTATGAGTGGAAGAAGGGGGCCTTGGAATGGGAATAGAAGGCGTTCTTGAGAAAAGCATTGTTACCACTTCGGCTGACAAGCTAATCAACTGGGCTCGGACGGGTTCACTGTGGCCGATGACGTTTGGTCTGGCTTGCTGCGCAGTGGAGATGATGCACGCTGGTGCGTCCCGCTATGACCTTGATCGTTTCGGTGTTATCTTCCGCCCTAGTCCGCGTCAGTCTGACGTGATGGTGGTTGCAGGTACGCTGGTGAATAAAATGGCTCCTGCACTGCGCAAAGTTTACGATCAGATGTCCGAGCCGCGTTGGGTTATCTCCATGGGTTCCTGCGCGAACGGTGGTGGTTATTACCACTACTCGTATTCTGTTGTTCGTGGTTGTGATCGGATCGTTCCTGTGGACATTTATGTTCCAGGATGCCCGCCGACGGCTGAAGCGTTTCTGTACGGAGTTATCCAGTTGCAGAACAAGATTAAGCGCACCAATACCATTGCTCGCACCTAATTCGGATTGAACATGGAAAACTTGCAGAACGAACTGAAAGCATACTTTGGTAATCAGCTGACCAGTTGTGTCCTGTCACCGCAGGGCGAGTTGACGATTGAAGTGGCGAACGAGAATTTTTTAAAAGTTTGCTTTGCGCTGCGCGATCAAAAACAATTTGGTTTTGAGCAATTGATTGATCTGTGCGGTGTGGATTATCTCACCTACGGTGAAACCGAGTGGTCGACAGAGTCCGCGACAGAGACCGGATTTAGTCGTGGTCGGGCGGTGGGTTCCAGCAAACGCCATAAGTGGACACGTCCTCGTTTTGCTGTTGTGCTGCACCTGATTTCGTACGCGAACAATCAACGTCTGCGGGTGCGCACGTTTGTTGATGAAAATGAACCATTGGTTGCTTCGGTTGTTGATGTATGGAATGTGGCGAACTGGTATGAGCGCGAAGCGTTCGACATGTATGGAATCATTTTTGATGGCCATCCTGACTTGCGCAGAATTCTCACCGACTATGGTTTTATCGGTCATCCGTTCCGTAAGGACTTCCCGTTGGGTGGCCATGTAGAAGTGCGTTACTGTGAAGACAAAAAACGCGTTGTTTATGAACCTGTCAATCTCCAGACTCGCACGTTGGTGCCGCGCGTTATCCGCGATGATCAGCGGACGGCAACCAAGGCAGAAGGGGAGGCGTAGTCAATATGTCTGAAATCAAAAACTATACGCTGAACTTTGGTCCTCAGCATCCTTCCGCACACGGTGTATTACGCCTGGTATTGGAGATGGATGGTGAGATCATTGAGCGCGCCGACCCGCACATTGGTTTGCTGCATCGCGGCACGGAAAAATTAGCCGAAACCAAACCCTATAACCAAAGCATTGGTTACATGGATCGTTTGGACTACGTGTCGATGATGAGCAACGAACACGGTTATGTGCTGGCGCTTGAAAAAATGCTGGGCGTAGAAGCGCCGATTCGCGCGCAATACATTCGTGTGATGTTTGATGAAATTACCCGAATTCTGAATCACCTGATGTGGATCGGTGCGCACGCCATGGACATCGGTGCCATGACAGTGTTTTTGTACGCTTTCCGCGAACGTGAAGATTTGCTGGATGCCTATGAAGCAGTGTCTGGTGCGCGCATGCATGCGACCTATTACCGTCCTGGTGGTGTGTATCGTGATTTGCCCGAACGCATGCCTTTGTATGAGCCATCCAAGTGGCACAGTGCGCGTGAAGTTGCCAAGAAAAATGAGAATCGCCAAGGTTCCTTGCTGGATTTCCTGGAAGATTTCACCAATCGTTTCCCTGTCTACGTCGATGAATACGAAACGCTGTTAACGGATAACCGTATTTGGAAACAGCGTACTGTGGGCATTGCGGTTGTTACGCCAGAGCGCGCACTGCAGTTGGGCTTTACCGGCCCGATGTTGCGTGGTTCGGGTATCGAATGGGATTTGCGTAAGAAACAGCCCTACGAAGTGTACGACAGACTTGATTTTGATATTCCAGTCGGCGTGACCGGTGATACTTACGATCGCTATCTGGTTCGTGTTGAAGAAATGCGTCAGTCCAATCGCATCATCAAACAGTGTATCGAGTGGCTGCGTAAAAATCCGGGTCCGGTGATGTTGGCAGATCATAAAGTGACGCCACCTTCGCGCGAACACATGAAGGGTGATATGGAGTCGCTGATTCACCACTTTAAACTGTTTACCGAAGGTTATTGCTTGCCTGAGGGCGAGGCCTATGCAGCGGTAGAGCACCCCAAGGGTGAATTTGGTTGTTACATCGTTTCTGACGGTGCGAACAAACCGTATCGTCTAAAAATTCGCGCGCCGGGTTATCCGCACCTTGCAGCTACCGATGAAATGTCGCGTGGCCATATGCTTGCTGATGTGGTGGCGATTATCGGTACACAGGACATTGTATTTGGGGAAGTAGATCGCTAATGTCTGACACAAAATTGCATCTGATTGATTCCGACTCTCGTGCGGAAATTGATATCTGGGTTGCCAAGTATCCAGCTGACCAGAAGCAGTCAGCGGTAATGGCGGCACTTCGAATTGTGCAGGATGCCAACGCGGGTTGGTTGACCAATGACTTGATGGATGCGGTCGCCGAGTACTTGGATATGCCCAAGGTTTCCGTATACGAAGTGGCGACCTTCTATTCGATGTACGAGCGCAAGCCGGTTGGTAAACATAAAATCTGTGTTTGCACCAACGTGTCTTGCATGTTGTGTGGTTCCGATCAGATCGTTTCGCATTTGAAGAACAAATTAGGCGTTAAAGGATTTGGCGAGATCACGGCAGATGGCCGTTTTTCCTTGAAGGAAGTGGAGTGTCTTGGGGCTTGTGGTGGTGCACCGATGTTCCAAATTGGCCGTAAATATTATGAGAATCTGACACCTGCAAAGGTTGATGAAATTCTCGATTCTCTGGATTAACAAACAAGATAATTCCTATGGCTAACGAAGTTTGTTTTAGTACGCTCCACCTAGACAAACCCTGGACTCTGCAGACATACCAGAGCACAGGCGGATACGAAGCATGGAAGAAAATTCTGCGCGAAAAAACTTCTGCGGAAGATATTATCAATGAAGTGAAAACGTCGGTCATTCGTGGTCGCGGGGGCGCAGGTTTTCCAACCGGGTTGAAGTGGAGCTTTATGCCTCGCAACGCCTCTGGCCAAAAGTATATCGTTTGTAATTCTGACGAAGGCGAGCCAGGGACGTTTAAAGATCGCGATATTTTGCGTTATAACCCGCATGCGCTGGTCGAAGGCATGGCGATCGCTGGTTACACTATTGGTGCAACCCGTGGATACAACTACATTCGTGGTGAATTTTGGGAACCTTATGAGCGTTTCCAGCAGGCGATCGAAGATGCGCGTGCTGCCGGCTTGTTGGGCAAAAACATCATGGGCAGCGGTATTGATTTCGATCTGGAAGTCCACCTGGGTGGTGGTGCTTACGTTTGCGGCGAAGAAACCGCACTGATCGAATCTATCGAAGGCAAAAAAGGCCAGCCGCGCTTCAAGCCACCGTTCCCTGCAAGTTACGGTTTGTATGGTCGTCCGACAACCATCAATAACACTGAGACGTTGTCGTCCATCCCGTACATTATGCGCAACGGCGGTCAGTGGTTTGCTGACTTGGGTGTGCCAGGCAGTGGTGGCACCAAGTTGTTTTCTGTTTCAGGTCACGTGAACAAGCCGGGCAACTATGAAGTCGGGATGGGCACGCCTTTCTCTGAACTGTTGGAGATGGCCGGCGGTGTTCGTGGTGGTCGCAAACTTAAAGCTGTTATTCCTGGTGGGTCCTCTACGCCAGTAGTGCCTGGGCACATCATGATGCAGACGAAGATGGACTATGACTCCATCGGCAAGTCTGGCTCCATGTTGGGTGCAGGTTCGGTGATTGTGATGGATGACACGACTTGTATGGTCAAGGTACTGGCGCGCATTGCGCACTTCTACTTTGAAGAGTCATGCGGTCAGTGCACGCCTTGCCGTGAAGGTACCGGCTGGCTGGCTCGCGTTGTTCACCGCATTGAACACGGCCATGGACGTCCAGAAGATCTGGATTTGTTGATGGATGTTTCTGCCAAAATTGAAGGTCATACAATTTGTGCACTGGGTGACGCTGCGGCGATGCCAGTAGCAAGTTTTATTAAGCATTTCCGTGAAGAGTTTGAGTATCACATCCAACACGGCAAGTGCATGGTTTAGGCAGTGGTTGAAAGTCGCGGATAACGGGACACCAGCATGGTAAAGATTGAAATAGACGGTAAAGAAGTTGTAGCGCGCGATGGGGCGATGCTCATTGAGGCGGCTGACGAGGCAGGAATTTATATTCCTCGCTTCTGCTATCACAAAAAACTGTCCGTGGCGGCCAATTGCCGCATGTGCTTGGTTGAAGTTGAAAAAGCTCGCAAGCCACTGCCCGCGTGTGCAACGCCGGTAACCGATGGTATGCGTGTTGCGACCAAATCACCTGGCGCACTGGCTGCGCAAAAAGGTGTGATGGAGTTTCTGCTGATTAATCATCCGCTGGATTGCCCGATCTGTGATCAGGGTGGCGAGTGTGAATTGCAGGATGTCGCTGTTGGCTATGGCAAAGATGTATCTCGCTACAGCGAGAGCAAGCGTGTACTGGGTGACAAGAACATCGGTCCGCTGATTTCCACTGACATGACGCGCTGCATTCACTGTACGCGCTGTGTGCGTTTCTGCGACGAAATCGCGGGTTCCAAGGAACTGGGCGGAATGGGACGCGGTGAGCACATGAGCATCGGTACCTATGTGGCGGCGACGGTGGATTCAGAACTGTCAGGCAATATTATCGATTTGTGTCCAGTAGGCGCACTGACCTCCAAGCCTTTCCGTTACAAAGCGCGTGCATGGGAAATGTTCTCCCGTGATGGCGTGGCAGGCCATGACAGCGTTGGTTCCAACTTGACGGCCCATACCCGTGGCAATGAAATTTTGCGTGTTGTTCCTGCAGACAATGAAGCAGTGAATGAAACTTGGTTGTCTGACCGTGATCGTTTTGCCTATACCGGTATCGAGAGCAAAGAGCGTCTGACGTCGCCAATGGTAAAACAGGGCGGCAGTTGGAAGCAGGTTGATTGGGAAACCGCTTTGCGCGTCGCTGCTGAAGCATTGCAGCGAGTGAGCGGTGTCGATGGCCCTCATTTGTTGGGGACCTTGGTTTCTCCCAGCTCCACGACCGAAGAAATTTATCTTGCGCAGAAAATAACGCGCGGATTGCTGAGCGATAACATTGATTATCGTCTGCGCCAGCGTGATTTTTCTGATGTTCAGGCTGATCCCGTTTGCCCGACATTGGGTGTGGCGATTGCAGATATCGAAAAAGCCGATGCGCTGTTGTTTATTGGCGCGAATATTCGTAAGGATCAACCATTGTTGGGCTTGCGCACTCGCAAGGCAGCGAAAGCCGGCGCACACGTCTCGTTTATTAACTCGATGGCGTACGATTTTAATTTCCCTGTTGCCAATAATATTGCAGTCAAGCCTTCTGAAATGCTGGTGCAATTGGCGGCAGTTGCCAAGGCATGCGCTGCGAATGCCAGCAGCAAGGTGGCTGGTCTGGATGCGCTTACTGCTGGAGTTACAGTGGGTGAGTCGCACAAGAAAATCGCGGAAGCGCTGCTCAAGGGTGAGCGTGCTCACGTTATCCTGGGTGTTCATGCCATGGCGCATGCGGATTACGCAGCGTTGCGCGCGTTGGCTAAGGCGATTGCGGATATGACCGGCGCTACCTTTGGTTACGCAACGGCGGGTGCAAATGCGGCCGGTGCATCGATGGTTGGTGCTGTTCCACACCGTGCGACAGCAGTTAAGGCCGGCATGAATGTCAGTGAAATGCTGAATGCCAAGATGAAGGCAATGCTGCTGTTGAACGTCGAGCCAGAGTTTGACTGCGCAGATACTCAAGCAGCATTGCAGGGTATGAAAAATACCGATTTTGTTATCGCATTGACGCCATTCCGTTCTGCGTCCATGGACAGCTACGCTGATGTGTTGTTGCCCATTGCGACCTATGCCGAAACAGCAGGCAGCTTTGTCAACGGCGAAGGCCGCTGGCAATTGTTTGAAGGTGTGTGTGCACCGAAAGGCGAGGCTCGCCCTGCGTGGAAAGTGTTGCGAGTATTGGGTAACTTGCTTGACCTGAACGGATTTGATTATTTCAGCGTTGAAGAAATTCACGATGAGCTGCGTGCAAAAGTCGGTGAGCCAGTGAGTGCAACCGGCGCAGTTGCAATGCCTAAATCTCTGCCGTCGGATGTTGCCTTGGAGCGCGTGGCGGATGTGCCAATGTACGCGATTGACAATATCATTCGTCGTGCTGCGCCGTTGCAGAAAACAGCGGATGCCATGCAGGCTGCGGTTTATTTGAATGCTGAGACGGCGGCGAAGTTCGCTGTTACTGAGGACGACCATGTGGCTGTGACTCAGGGACAGGCGAAAGTAACGTTGCCATTGATTATCGACGCACGCGTTCCAGCGGGTGTCGTATACGTACCTTCATCGTTGGCAGGTACGATTGCTTTGGGGAACGCGCAGGGAACTATTAGCATTGCTAAGGCCAGTGCTGTCGCAAACAACGAGAAGGTGAGTGCAGGTAATGCTTGATCTGATAGCTTCAATGCTTTCCTTTTTGCCAGAGAATTTGGTAACACTGATTCTCATTATTCTGAAGATTCTGGTGATTGTGTTGCCAGTGATGGGGGCGGTTGCCTACCTGACGCTGGCAGAGCGTAAAGTCATTGGATACATTCAGGTACGTATTGGTCCTAACCGTGTTGGTCCGAGAGGCTTGTTGCAGCCGATCGCTGATGCGGTGAAGTTGTTGATGAAGGAAACCATCATCCCGACCAGTGCTAACCGCGTGTTGTTCTTGATTGCACCGGTGTTGGCGTTTGCGCCTGCGATCGCGGCATTTGCGGTTATTCCATTCGAAGAAGAATTGGTGTTGGCCAATATTGATGCGGGTCTGCTGTACATCCTGGCGATTACGTCGATGGGTGTGTACGGTGTCATCATCGCTGGCTGGGCCTCCAACTCAAAGTACGCATTTTTGGGTGCATTGCGCTCTGCGGCACAAATTGTATCGTACGAAATTGCGATGGGTTTTGCGCTGGTCGGTGTGTTGATGGCTGGCGGCAGCTTGAACCTGGTTGAGATCGTAAAGGCCCAGGAAGGCAGTATGCTGCACTGGTTCTGGATTCCGTTGTTGCCACTGTTCGTGATTTATTTCTTGTCCGGTGTTGCTGAAACCAATCGTGCACCGTTTGACGTTGCCGAAGGTGAATCAGAAATCGTAGCGGGCTTCCACGTCGAATACTCGGCGATGACGTTCTCGGTATTTTTCCTTGCGGAATACTCCGCAATGATTCTGATTTCGTTGCTGACGGCACTGATGTTCTTGGGCGGTTGGTTGTCGCCTTTCCAGGGCTGGCCTGTTATCGGTGATACGTTCCTGGGAGAGGGCAGCATTATCTGGTTGCTGCTGAAGGCATCGTTCTTCTTGTTCCTGTTTTTGTGGTTCCGCGCGACGTTTCCGCGCTATCGCTATGACCAGATCATGCGTTTGGGTTGGAAGGTGTTTATTCCGTTGACCATCGTTTGGATTATCGTGCTTGGCGCAGCCATTTTAGGCGGTCTGGGTCCCTGGTTTGACTAAGGTGAAATAGGAAAATGACTGCAGCTATTAATTACGTCAAGAGCCTGTTCCTTTGGGAACTGCTAATGGGATTGAAGTTAACTGGCAAATATTTGTTTGCCAAAAAGATAACGGTTCAATACCCGGAAGAAAAAACGCCGATGTCACCACGGTTTCGTGGTTTGCATGCGCAGCGTCGTTATGCCAACGGTGAAGAACGTTGTATCGCATGTAAATTGTGCGAGGCGGTTTGCCCTGCGCTGGCAATTACCATCGAGTCTGCGCAGCGTGAAGACGGCAGTCGCCGGACTAGTCGCTACGATATCGACTTGTTCAAGTGCATTTACTGTGGGTTTTGTGAGGAATCGTGTCCGGTCGATGCAATCGTTGAGACACGCGTTTTTGAATACGTGTTTGAGGAACGTGGTGAGCATATCATGACCAAGGAAAAGCTCCTGGCCATGGGTGATAAGTACGAAGATCAGATTGCTCGTGACCGAGCTGAAGATGCTCGTTTCCGTTAACGTTAACAGACAGATCAAACCTATATGAATATAGAGTTAATACTTTTTTATCTGTTCTCGGCGATTCTGGTGATAGCGGCAGGCGCGGTTATCACCATTCGCAGACCGGTTCATGCGGCACTGTTTCTCGTGTTGGCGTTTTTTGCCAGCGCAGGTGTGTGGTTGTTGCTTGAGGCAGAATTCCTGGCGGTAACCTTGGTGCTGGTGTACGTTGGTGCGGTCATGGTGCTGTTCCTGTTCGTGGTGATGATGCTGGACATCAACTTGGCACCGCTCAAGGAAGGCTTTACGCGCTACTTGCCTGTCGGGTCGTTGATCGCATTCGTGCTGATTCTGGAAATGATCATGATTGTTGGTCCAGAGCGTTTTGGTTTGAGTGTGATCAAAGATCCTCTGCCCAAACCAGAAGGTTACAGCAATACCAAGGAGTTGGGCCTGGAGCTGTACACCACGTACATTTACCACTTCGAATTGGCGGCGGTTATTCTGGTGGTGGCGATTGTTGCTGCGATTGCTTTGACCTTGCGTCCAAGACGCTGGAGTAAGTACATGAAGCCTGAAGATCAGGTGGTTGTTAAGCGCAATGATCGTGTCCGCATGGTTAAAATGCAGGCTGAGAAGAAAAAATAAGCTGGGGGCAGGGTGTTCAAATGATTTCGTTATCGCATTTTCTGATACTCGGTGCCGTGCTGTTTTGCATCAGCGTCGCTGGCATTTTTTTGAACCGTAAAAATATTATTATTCTGCTGATGGCGATTGAATTGATGTTGCTGGCAGTTAACATCAACTTTGTTGCTTTCTCTCATTATATGGGAGATACCGCAGGGCAGATTTTTGTGTTCTTCATTTTGACCGTGGCGGCCGCAGAGGCAGCGATTGGTTTGGCGATTCTGGTTGTACTATTCCGTAATCGCAGAACCATCAACGTCGACGATCTGGGTTCCTTGAAAGGTTAAGGATTGAGTCTAAATATGGAAAATATTTATCTCACCATCGCTCTCGCTCCTCTGGTAGGTTCAATTATCGCGGGCTTGTTCGGTCGACGCATTGGCCGCGCTGGCGCTCATTGGGTGACAATTATCGGTGTTGCTGTTTCCTGTGCATTGGCAATGATGGTTTTCAAACATCATGTGTTTGATGGCGCGGCAGCATTTAACGGTTCGGTGTATACCTGGCTGGTTAGTGACGGCATCACGTTTGAAGTTGGATTTTTGGTTGATAACTTGACGGCCATGATGATGGTCGTGGTTACGTTTGTATCGTTGATGGTGCACATTTACACCATTGGCTATATGAAGGACGATCCTGGCTATCAACGCTTTTTCAGCTACATTTCGCTGTTTACCTTCTCCATGTTGATGTTGGTCATGGCCAACAACTTCATGCAGCTGTTCTTCGGCTGGGAAGCGGTTGGTTTGGTGTCCTACCTGTTGATTGGTTTCTGGTATAAGCGCGAAACAGCGATTTATGCGAACCTGAAAGCATTTTTGGTAAACCGTGTTGGTGACTTTGGCTTCCTGCTGGGCATTGCGTTGGTGTTGATGTATTTCAACAGCCTGGATTATCGCGATGTGTTTGCCGCCGCTCCTTCCATGGCCAATATGACGATTGAACTCATTCCTGGTCATCAGTGGTCGTTGATGACAGTGATTTGTATTCTGTTGTTCATTGGTGCGATGGGTAAGTCGGCCCAGGTGCCATTGCATGTCTGGTTGCCGGATTCGATGGAAGGTCCGACGCCGATTTCTGCCTTGATTCACGCTGCAACGATGGTTACCGCCGGTGTGTTCATGGTGGCGCGTATGTCGCCAATGTACGAACTGTCAGAAACTGCGCTGGCGTTTGTGATGATCATCGGTGCGATGACGGCACTGTTCATGGGATTCCTCGGTTTGGTGCAAAACGACATCAAACGCGTGATTGCCTATTCGACCTTGTCTCAGTTGGGTTACATGGTGGTTGCGCTTGGCGTGTCTGCGTACGCAGCGGGCTTGTTCCACTTGATGACTCACGCGTTTTTCAAAGCATTGCTATTCCTTGCCGCAGGTTCTGTCATCATTGCGATGCACCATGAGCAGGATATTCGCAAGATGGGCGGCTTGAAGAAATACATGCCGATTACCTATTGGACGAGTTTGATTGGTTCGTTGGCACTGATCGGCTTCCCTGGCTTGGCCGGATTTTATTCGAAGGATGCGATCATTGAGGCGGTGCATGCGTCTGATCTGACGGGTTCTGGCTTCGCGTATGTCGCGGTGCTGCTCGGTGTGTTTATCACCGCGCTGTACAGTTTCCGTATGTTCTTCCTTGTCTTCCATGGCCAGGAACGTATGGATGCACACACCAAGTCGCATTTGCATGAGAGTCCATGGGTTGTGACCTTGCCATTGGTATTGCTGGCGATTCCATCGGTCGCGATCGGCTTCCTGACCATTGGCCCGCTGTTGTTTGGCGACTATTTTGGTAGTGCATTGTTTGTGTTGCCTGAGCACGATGTGCTTGGCAAGTTAGGCGAGAGCTTCACTGGTCCTGTTGGTTTCTTGGTGCACGGTTTGATGACGCCAGCGTTCTACTTGTCGATGGCAGGTTTGGCGACCGCTTGGTACGTTTACATGAAGAAACCCCAGATTGCGGCCCGCATGAAGGAAAGTTATCCAGGTATTTACAACATGTTGGACAATGCCTACGGATGTGATCGTTTCAACGATAAATTCTTTGCTGCTGGCAGCCGTAAGTTGGGTCAGTTCCTGTGGCAGAAGGCGGATGTGAAAGTGATCGACGATGCCATCGTAAATGGTTCGGCACGTTTTGTCGGTTGGACGGCGCAGACTATGCGGCATATGCAGACTGGCTATCTATATCACTATGCGTTTGCCATGATCATCGGGTTGTCCGCTTTGGTGACATGGGCGTTCCTCGCGTAGTTGTAAGTCAGATATATAAATAGGAAACCATTGAATGTTTTCTGATTTTGCCTTGTTAAGTTTGTTGATCTGGCTGCCCATTCTGGGCGGTCTGATAGTATTGTTCGCGAGCGGTGATAAAAACCCGGTAATGACACGTTGGCTGTCATTGTTTTTCTCGCTGGTGACGTTTTTAGTCTCTATCCCGCTGTTCTCGCAGTTTGATGTGTCAACGGCGGAGATGCAGTTTGTTGAGAAGGTGTCCTGGATACCGACATTCAACATTTACTACTACCTCGGCGTGGATGGCATTTCCATGCCGCTGATTCTTTTGACGACGGTATCCACTGTGCTGGTGGTAATCGCCGCGTGGGAGGTCGTGCAGACCAAAGTGTCGCAGTACATGGCGGCGTTCCTGATCATGGAAGGCCTGATGATCGGCGTGTTTGCTGCGCTTGATTCTGTGTTGTTCTATGTATTCTGGGAAGCGATGCTGGTTCCGATGTTCCTGGTGATCGGTATGTGGGGCGGTCCAAACCGCGTTTATGCAACGATCAAGTTTTTCCTCTATACCTTTTTCGGCTCGGTGTTCATGTTGGTTGCGTTGATCTACATGTACACCAAGTCCGGCAGCTTTGGCATTTTGGATTTCCACATGTTGCCGCTGTCACAGCCAGAACAGGTTCTTATCTTCCTGGCATTTTTGGTGGCGTTTGCGGTCAAGATTCCGATGTGGCCGGTGCACACTTGGTTGCCAGATGCTCACGTTCAAGCTCCCACGGGTGGTTCGGTGATTCTGGCTGCCATCATGTTGAAAATGGGTGGTTACGGTTTCTTGCGCTTTAGCTTGCCGATTACACCTGATGCCAGCAATCAGTTGGACTGGCTGGTTATTGCGCTGTCGTTGATTGCTATCGTTTACATCGGTTTTGTGGCCTTGGTTCAGCAGGACATGAAGAAACTGATTGCGTACTCGTCCATTTCCCACATGGGATTTGTGACGCTGGGTATGTTCTTGATGTTCATGATTTATGAGAACACCGGCAGTTACGATGGTGCGGCGCTGGGTATCGAAGGCGCCATGGTGCAAATGATTTCGCACGGTTTCATTTCTGCCGCAATGTTCTTGTGCGTGGGCGTGCTGTATGACCGCGTACATTCTCGCGAGATTTCTGCATACGGTGGTGTTACCAATACCATGCCGGTGTTTGCTTCATTTGCGGTGCTGTTCGCGATGGCGAATGCTGGTTTACCCGGTACGTCTGGATTCGTTGGTGAATTCATGGTGGTATTGGCGGCGGTTAAAGCGAATTTCTGGATAGGTACAGCGGCTGCGCTGACCTTGATTATCGGTGCCGCCTACACATTGTGGATGGTAAAGCGCGTATTCTTTGGTGAAGTTGCCAATGACAACGTCGCCGCGCTGAAAGATCTGGATAAGCGTGAATTTCTGTTCCTGGGAGTGTTGGCAGTGTTGGTACTGGGTGTGGGTATCTGGCCCAATCCGTTGCTGGAAGTAATGCATGCAACGGTGGATAACCTAGTTGCTCATGTAGCCAACTCTAAATTGTAATTACTAGAGAACTCTCTGATGACCACTGTCAATATCGCCGAATTTATACCGTTACTGCCGGAGATTTTTGTACTCTCCATGGCTTGTATCATTCTGCTTGTCGATCTGTATCTGAGTGATGAGACCAGAGACGTTACCTACTATCTGTCTATTTTTACCCTGGCTGTAGCTGCTGGGTTGACGATTGTTCTTGCACCTGCTGAAGCGCAGGTTGTGCTTTCTGGTACGTTCGTGAGCGATTCGCTCAGTGTTGTACTGAAGGTGTTTGTCTACGTGGTCACTATTGGCGTGTTCATTTATTCGCGTCAATACTTGGCAGATCGTGGTTTGTACAAGGGTGAATTTTTTGTGCTGGCGCTGTTTGCCGTCCTGGGCATGATGGTGCTTGCGTCTTCGCACAACATGATTTCTGTTTACCTGGGTTTGGAATTGTTGTCACTGGCGTTGTACGCGATGGTGGCAATGAACCGCGACTCACTGATTTCCACCGAAGCTGCGATGAAATATTTCATCCTGGGTGCGTTGGCGTCTGGTTTGCTGCTGTATGGCATGTCGATGTTGTACGGCGCGAGCGGTACCTTGGATCTGGCGGTGCTGAGCAAGTACATTGCTGAAAATCCAGAGCGCGATTTGGTGCTGATTTTGGGGTTGGTATTTACCGTGGTGGGCCTGTCGTTCAAGTTGGGCGCGGTTCCTTTCCACATGTGGGTGCCAGACGTTTACGACGGCGCACCAACAGCGACTACCTTGTTTATCGGTACGGCACCCAAGCTGGCTGGTTTGGCGATGATCATGCGTATGCTGGTTGACGGCATGAGCGGTTTGGCGGCGGATTGGGCTGGCATTTTGGTGATTCTGGCGATGCTGTCTATCGCCGTAGGTAACATTGTTGCGATTGCCCAAACCAACATCAAGCGCATGCTGGCGTATTCGACCATTTCACACATGGGCTTTTTGTTCCTGGGTATTTTGTCGGCCAGCCCCGAGGGCTATTCTGCAGCGCTGTTCTACACGATCGCCTATACCCTCATGGGATTGGGCGGCTTCGGCATGATTTTGCTGCTGACTCGCGCTGGTTTTGAGGCTGACAAGATTGACGACTTCAAAGGCTTGAACGATCGCAGCCCGTGGTTTGCGTTTGTGATGCTGATCCTGATGATTTCCATGGCGGGTGTACCGCCGGTGTTGGGCTTTTACGCCAAGCTGACCGTGCTGCAGGCCGCAGTGGCTGCGGGCTATACATGGCTGGCAATTTACGCCGTGGTATTCTCCATCATCGGTGCCTTCTACTACCTGCGCATTATCAAGGTCATGTATTTTGATGCGCCAGTAGAGACCCATCCTATTACTGCGCCAGGTGACATGCGCGCGGCGATGAGTGTTAACGGCATCGGTGTGCTGTTGCTGGGAATTTTCCCGAGTGCGCTGCTGGCCCTGTGTGCGAATGCGCTTAGCTGATTTGCTGCCTAAGGCATGACTGATCGCCCCAGCGTCGCAGTTCAGGAACTGGATACACTCAGGGAAGAAATATCGGAAAGAATGCGTGCCGGGCAGCTGAAACTGCCCGGTCTGCCTGACATCGCGATTCGTGTACGCCAGGTTATCGATCGCACCAATTACTCCACCGCAGAGCTTGCCAGGGTTATTCAGTCGGATATCCCTCTGACAGCGCGTCTGATTCAGGTTGCCAATTGTCCTCTGTACAAATCAGCCCAACCGGTTGAGCACGTGCACGCGGCGATTAATCGTCTCGGTGCGAATGTGGTCAAAAGTTTGGTCACCAGTTTCGCCTTGCGCCGCGTCTATGCGGCCAAATCCAAAGTCACAAATCGTTTGGCAGAACGCAGCTGGAAGCACAGCCTGCAGGTTGCCACGCTTGCGTTTGCATTGGCGCGAGTGACGCCTCGTTTGGATCCTGAACATGTGATGCTGGCGGCGCTGGTGCATGACATTGGCTTGCTGCCGGTGCTGGCGTATGCAGAGACTGACACGACGTTGCAGCAGGCCGAGTCCAGACTGCAGGAAGTTGTTGACCACTGTCGCGTTCAGCTCGGCGTTGACGTGCTGAAAATGTGGCGTTTTGACGATGAATTTGCCGATGTGGTGCGTAACGCCGAGAACTGGAATTATGATCATCCGGGCGTAGCGAACAACAGTGATGTCGTCATCATTGCCCAGTTGTTGGCGAGCAAACTGGCCGGCGAAGGGCAGGATTTACCCGAGCCCGAAAGCTTGCCGGCGCATGGCAAATTTCCGCTGTTTAAACTCGGGCGGGCGGCGTACCTGGAATTGATTGCTGAAGCCAAAGACGAAATGGCCGAGCTGACGCGGCTACTGAGCGTCGCCTGATCAGCCAGCGTTTTTGTTGCTGTCGATAATCTGATGAAAGTGACTTAGCCGTTCCCGACTGATGTCGCCGGCACTGACAGCGGCTTGAATTGCACAGCCAGGTTCGTGTTGATGGCTGCAATTGCTGAATTTGCAATTGCCCAGCAATGGGCGAAACTCGCGAAATCCCCAGCTGATTTTGTCCTGCTCCACCTGCCATAAACCAAAGTCCCGCACCCCAGGCGAATCAATAATGCCGCCGCCAAATGGCAGATGGAAATAGCGTGATGAGCTGGTCGTGTGCCGCCCCAGCTTGCTGGTGGCACTCAGTGCCCCGATCTGGATTTCAATGTCCGGCATCAAGTATTTGATGGTGGAAGATTTGCCGACCCCGGACTGCCCGGCCAGAATGCTGACTTTGTTTGCCAGGGCCTGTTCCAACTCTTTGGCTCCGACGTTGTTGGCAGTGGAGATATAAATCAACCGATAACCCATGCGCTGATACGGTTCGAGCTGGTGTTTTAGCGCGGCCAGCTCGGAGGGCGACAACAGGTCAATTTTGTTAACCACAATAACCGCGTCCAATTTGGCAAGCTCAGTTGCCACCAGGTAGCGGTCGAGCAACAACAGCCCCAGCGCTGGCTCGGGGGCGGTCATGATAAAAACCTGATCAATATTGGCGGCAACCGCTTTGTGGTCTTCGTGCATGGTGGGGCGTTCCAGTACGGTACGGCGTTCCAGGCGGGCGACAATGACGCCTTCGTTGTTGTCACCAATGGCATGCCAGATAACGCGATCACCACAGACAATTTGCCCTAAATTTTGCCGGATTTGGCAGCGAAACAGGTGTTTGAAGTCGTTTTCAACAATGGTGTTATTGCCGAAATTGGCAATAACCAGACCTTGCTGGGCTTCGCCCAGAGACGATGCGCCAAGCTGCTGTTCCAGTTGCTGGGCTTTTTTCTCGCTGCGACGGATACGCTCTTGCTGGATTTTTTCGGCGCGCCAGGCTTGTTGCTGATTTAATCTACGTTTGCTCATTTACATCTTTTCGCTGCGGTTTCGCGCACCAGGTGATTGGGTTAAACTGGAGACTGTCAGCAATCATGCCAGATTCGGTGTGTGAACAAAACGCTCATTCGTGGGAAGTGCTATGAAAAATGATGATAACCTGATTTGGATCGACCTTGAAATGACCGGCTTGAATCCGGAAAAAGACGTAATCATCGAGATGGCGACCATTGTCACGGATGCGCAATTGAATGTGCTGGCTGAAGGGCCGGTGATCGCGGTTCATCACAGCGATGAGGTTCTGCAAGTCATGGATGAGTGGTGCGTGAAGACGCACGGCGCGTCCGGTTTGACCCAGCGTGTGCGCGAAAGTCAAATTGATACCGCAGAGGCTGAGCGCTTGACCATTGAATTTCTGCAGCAATACATCGACAAGGGGAAATCGCCGATTTGTGGCAACAGCATCGGTCAGGATAGACGGTTTCTGGTCAAATACATGCCTACATTAGAGGCGTATTTCCACTATCGCAATTTGGATGTGAGCACCCTCAAAGAGCTGGCTCGACGCTGGCAGCCTTCTGTGCTGAATGGACTTGTTAAACAAGGTACGCATTTGGCGCTGGACGACATCCGTGAGTCCATCAAAGAACTGCAATACTACCGTCAAACTATTCTGAAGATCTGATACCGTGACGCGCCAATGCCCAATGCACATGTTCGCGCAGTAATTCCGAGGGATGCTGCTCACGCGTGTGAAGGGCATTGATGATGTGCTCACTGGTGGGCGCATTGCCCAGGCCAACGGCAATGTTGCGTAGCCAGTTTACATAGCCAATGCGCCGAATGGGCGATCCCTCAAAATTTTGCATGAACTGAGCTTCTGTCCACTGAAATAAATCGCACAGGGTGATGTTGTCCAGTTGGTGACGAGGACGAAAATCAGCTTCTGCGGTTGTTTTGGCAAAACGATTCCACGGACAAAACAACTGGCAATCATCACAGCCATAAATTCGGTTGCCCAATAATGGGCGAAATTCCAGCGGAATACTGCCTTGATACTCAATGGTGAGATAGGAAATGCAGCGCCGGGCATCGATTTCAAATGGTGCGACGATGGCCTGGGTTGGACAGGCCGTGATGCAGGCAGTGCATCGGCCGCAATGAAATTGGGTAGCTTCGACATTCACGGGCAGCGGCAAATTGGTAAAAAGTTCGCCTAAAAAAAACCACGATCCCGCATCGCGATTGATCAGATTGGAATGTTTGCCTATCCACCCCAGCCCGGCTTTTTCGGCAATGGCTTTTTCCAACACGGGTGCGCTGTCGACAAAAGCGCGGCCTTCAAAGGTGGCGACGCTGTCGCGGATGAAATCAGCCAGTTGTGCCAGCCGCTTGCGCATGATTTTGTGATAATCGCGGCCGAGCGCATAGCGTGACACATAGGCACGGTCAGGATCATTTAACACCTCAATGGGCGGTGTGGCTTCGGGAAGATAATTCATTCGTACCGAAATAATGCGTAAGGTGCCTGCGACCAATTCTGCGGGACGGCTGCGTTTGGTACCGTGGCGTGACATGTAGTCCATTTCACCGTGATATTGATTTTCCAGCCAGCGCAACAAATGCGGTTCGGCTTGGGATAAATCGACATCGCTTACCCCGCACTGCTCAAACCCTAATTGTTGCGCGTGCTGCTGGATATTCAGCCACAGTGTGTGCAGCTGTTGCTCGGTCAGCGAGGGTGGTGAGAGAGAATCCATGGTCAGCGTTTTGCCCGCAATGCTAGAATAAAACTATGAACCTTCCGATCGCATTATACACCGCAGAACAAACTCGCCAGCTTGATTCTCTGGCAATCCAGCGTTTTGCTGTTCCCGGCTATAGTTTGATGTCGCGTGCCGGCGAGGCGATTTTTTCTGTGATCAGCCAGTACGCGCCACAGATTTTGCGCGCAGTGGTGGTGTGCGGTGTGGGCAATAATGCTGGCGATGGCTATGTGGTTGCGCGATTGCTGCATACTCGCGGCTACAGAGTTGATGTTTTACAGCTTGGCGATGCTGCAAAAGTGACGGGCGATGCCTTATTGGCAAAGCAGGCCATGGAGCAATCCGGGGTGTTTGCCCGGCCATTTGTTTCGTCGGAGTTAGTCGGGGCGGACGTGATTGTCGATGCCATTTTCGGCACAGGATTAGAACGCGACGTTGCGGGTGCCTGGGCGGATGCGATTGTCGCCATAAATGAGAGCGATGCACTGATTGTGGCGGCGGATATTCCCAGTGGTTTGCACGCCGATACCGGCACGGTGATGGGGGTTGCAGTGCAGGCGAATTGGACAGTGACGTTCATTGGTTTGAAGCTGGGGATGTTTACTCATCATGGCGTTGATTATTGTGGCGAGATTTTTTTCGATGATTTGCAAGTGCCCAAGGAAATCTACGCCGCTGTCGATGCGGTTGCGCAGCGGTTATCCTGGGAGCAGCGGCCGCGTTTATTGCCTCAACGCCGGCGCAATGTTCACAAGGGCAGCTTTGGTCATGTGCTCGCTGTTGGCGGCGAGATCGGTATGCCTGGTGCAATCAGTCTGGCTGCGCAGGCAGCAATGCGCGTGGGAGCGGGCATTGTTACTGTCGCAACGCGCCAACCGCATGCGGTGCCACTGGCGCTGGCTTGTCCGGTGCTCATGGCAAAGCCAGTGGAGTCTTCAGATGATCTGACGCCGCTGCTGCAAAAAGCGACTTGTGTGGCGATAGGCCCTGGACTGGGGATGGGCGAGTGGGGACAGCAGATGCTAAATGTTGTGTTGTCCACGTCCTTGCCGATGGTGATTGATGCCGATGGTTTGAATTTGCTGGCGACACAGAAGGCGGCGGTTCACCGTTCGAATTGGGTGTTGACGCCGCATCCGTTGGAAGCGGCTCGTCTGTTGGGATGCAGTGCTGCGGATGTTCAAGCAAATCGACTCGCAGTGGTCAAACAAATTGCGCAGCGCTTTGGCGGTGTGTGCCTGCTAAAAGGTGCGGGCACGCTGATCAGTGATGGTGAGAAGGTGATATTATGCGACGCCGGTAATGGGGCGATGGCCAGTGCCGGTATGGGCGATGTTCTGACTGGCGTAATTGCCGGTCTGCTGGTGCAGCAGGATGGTGATGTCCGTGCTGAATGGGTGGCGCAAGCGGCGTTGTTGCATGCACATTGTGCCGATGTGCTGGTCGAACAGGGATACGGAAGAATTATCGCCAGCGATTTATTAACGCAATTAGCAAGGCAAGTGAAAGATATTTAAACATGACCCAACTCACCTGGCAGGTTTGTGGCGAACAATCCATGGAAGACACTGGTCGGCAGTTGGCGGCAGCTTTGCCGGCGATGGGCGCGGTGATTTTTTTACACGGTGATTTGGGAGCAGGGAAAACAACACTGAGTCGTGGTTTGTTGCGCGGCCTGGGGCACGCAGGCAAGGTGAAAAGTCCAACCTATACGCTGGTTGAGGAATATGTGTTTACGGATCGACAGGTGTTTCATTTTGATTTGTACCGCTTGTCCGATCCTGAGGAATTGGAATACATGGGCCACCGTGATTTATTTCACGGAAAAGCCCTTTGCGTGGTGGAATGGCCGGAAAAAGGATTGGGATATTTGCCGCCTGCCGATTTGCAGATTTTTATTCAGCATGATGGTGCTGACTGTCGACAGTTGCGCATTCAGGCGGATTCGCGAACAGGTGAGCAGATTCTAGCGCGTTTAGGGGATGTTACAGGTCCGAATTCTGCATAAAATATCACTGGATCACACTTTAAAATTTGAAAACACAGCATATTTGCCCGAAAATAGAGATATGAAACGCTTTTCTTACAACGTAATTTTAATTCTTTTTCTCGCAGTCAGCAGCGCATGGGCGAGTGCGGGGCAGGTGACTGGCGTGCGTCTGTGGGATTCTCCGGACGGTACGCGTTTGGTGCTGGATGTGAACAGCAGCACAGATTATTCTGTTTTCACGCTGAATAACCCTCAGCGCGTAGTGATCGACCTGCGCAATACCTCGCTTAAAGCCCCGTTGCCTGCGGTTGCCCAGTCACGTTCTGTGGTCAAAGAAGTTCGCGCTGCCGCGCGCAATGGCGGAAAAGACTTACGTGTGGTTTTGGGCGTTGAATCTCTTGATGGCGTAAAGAATTTCGCGTTGATTCCACAAGGCCAATACGGACACCGCATTGTGGTGGACATGGGCGGCAAACAAGCAGAGGAAAAACCCGATGCGGCGGATCCGATCGCAGCCGTGGTTGCATCCGCTGCTGCCAAAGAAAAACCCAAGAGCGGATCGTTCAATGTTGACGCTGCTCCCGCTCCTGTCGCACCGCCTAAATCGTCTGGCAAGACACGCGATATCGTTGTGGCCATTGATGCAGGTCACGGTGGCGAGGATCCTGGCGCGATGGGCAAATACGGTACACGTGAAAAGGATGTGGTGCTGGCAATCGCAAAGCGCTTACACGATCATCTGGAGGGAGAGCCAGGCATTCGCCCGGTGTTGATTCGCACTGGCGATTACTACCTAAGCTTGCGTCAGCGGATTCGCAATGCGCGTAAGCACAACGCGGATTTGTTTATTTCAATTCATGCCGATGCGTTCAATAACCGTGACGTGAAGGGTTCATCGGTTTACATCCTGTCGCAACGCGGTGCGTCGAACGAGACAGCGCGCTGGTTGGCGGAGAAAGAGAACTCGGCAGATTTGATTGGTGGCGTGAGTCTGGATGACAAGGACAACATGCTTGCCCAGGTACTGCTGGATCTTTCCATGAACGGCACGATTGATGTGAGCGAGAAAATCGCCGAGCATGTCTTAAAGGAAATGACCAAGGTGGGTGACGTGCACAAATCCAATGTGCAAAGTGCCGGCTTCGTGGTGCTTAAATCGCCGGATATTCCCTCCATGCTGATTGAAACGGCGTTTATTTCCAATCCCAGCGAGGAACGTCGCTTAAAAGATGGGCAGTATCAGGACCGTCTTGCCAAGTCCATTGTGCGCGGCGTGAAACGCTATTTTGAAAATCACCCACCGCCCGGATCCGTGTTTGCGCAGCGTGGCATGCGTGCTCAGGTTTCATTGCCTGAGGACGTGACGCCAGGCAGCGTGCAAATTAGCATTGAAAGCGCGCCGCAGAACGCATCGATTGATGAAGATCATCGACGCGCAGAAGATCGAACACGCGATCCTGTACTCTAGCGATTCCTCTTCCAGCCCGAGTTGCGGGCCATGCCACTCTGGCTGGCCTGCTTGACGCGTATCCACGGTATCATCGTCGATAGTCAGTTTTATCTACCCATGCTCCGTGTTCAATTTCGCCTGATTTTTTTCAGCACTGTAATGTTCTCGGTATACGGCATCGTGATGTTCGGGAAAACGCAGAAGATAATCTGTGATTATGGGTTATTCGGTGGACTTGGTTTCGGAAGGTAAATCCATAAGTTTGTTATTGATAGAGTAAATAAAGGCCAATACTTCAGCGACGGCCTGATATAGATTGTTGGGGATTTCTTCGTCCAAATCCAGACGGGAAAGCAATTTTACCAGTTCGCCATCTTCGTACAGAGGAACGCCATGTTCCTTGGCGATGGTCATGATTTGTTGCGCGATCTCGCCTTTGCCTTTGGCGACTACTTTTGGCGCACTCATACCACCATCGTATTTGAGCGCAACGGCAGTGGTGTTTGGGGTGACTTCTTTTTCGCTCATGCTTTGACATCCAGTATGCTGGAATTTAGTGCAGTCAGATCATTTTGCAGACTGGTTTTGGGTGGCTTGCCTTCAAGAAAAGACATCTGCTCAGGCTTCAGGCCAGCACGAGTGAGGCGCTGTTCAAGATCGTCTGAATTTTGTATCGCAGTTTGCAGAGTGTGGTTATCTTCGGCCCAAAATACCACGGACACGCTTTGTTTTCGTACATTGATTCGGGCATAGATCGGGCCGGTGCCTTCCAGATCCAGACTCAGGGTGACGGTGAGGCCATTTTCAAATTTACTATTACCGTTCTCACCTTCATCTTCCTGTACGCGTAACTGCAGCAAATCAATTTGTTCGCCACGCCGCAAGGGAATTTCAGCATTGATGAGCAGTCGACCAGCTTCCTGTTCCAGCAATGATCCCGTTTGCTGAGTTTGCACACGGGCGAGCGCGGCATCTGTTTGTCGCAGTAATTCATGCACCGCATCTTGGGTGTTGTTGATGTTGTTCAACGATGGTGGCGGTGTTGCCTGGGCTTGCAGCTGTGAGCGTGGCAATGGTGGTTGAAGCGTGTCGTGTGCGCTTGCCGTCGTTCTTGGTCCACGGAATAGCTGCATGAACAGGTGATCCAGCGCGCCTAAATTATTGCGCAGTGCCATAGTCCCAGGAGTGGTGCTAATCGGCAGTGATTCAAGCAATCCGCCCAGTGCACGAATGTCCAGTTGCAAGCGCTGCAATGCTTCCATTGTTTTAGCTGGCAATGGCTGTGTCGACGGCGAGGAAGGGATGGATGGTGCAATGACATCCAGTTGCTTCATCAAAGCGATGAGCTGATTTTTCACTTTGTCAGGCAGGGCAGTAGCTGATGCCAGATTTTGTTTTATTGCGCTGATAATTTGTGGCAGTTCAGTGCTGCTTGCAGTGGCCCCAGTGCCGGCATCTTTGGCGCTAATTTGCGCCGTGGTGGTTGTCAGTTTGGCATCAAGAACTTCAGCAGTGATAGCGGCTTGTTTGTTGGCCGTGATTGGTGCTGATGTGGAGGTCTGTTTGTCTGTGCTAGCCGTTTGTAGATTGGCAATTTTCTCCAGCGCGGCTGTGGGCAGTGCTGGCGATGGATTATTCTTCACGCCCGATTGGCTCGACAGGGCATTGAGTAACTCTTGGCGCAATTGCAGCAGGTTATTTTTGAAATCCTGCGTTAGCGAATTTGGGGCTTTGGCTTGCGTGTTTGTCGCAGTTAAATTTTTGAGTTTTTCTTCAAGAAATATCCCGCTATTTTTTAGTGCCTCTTTTAGCCCTGCTGCGGTAGTGATTTGGCGAGCCTCAGGCAATTGGGTTAATAACTGCTTGGCAACCTGTTGCACGGCTGGTGGAAGATTGGGCAGTGGCAGGGCGCTGGCCGACTTCGGCTGATCAACGATTGCCCGTAGATTGGCCAGAATGTCAGTCAGGCTGCCTTGCTTGGGCAGACTGGTGCGCAGGGCTTGCGAGATGAGCGCTGCGTGGAGCGAGTTGTCAGAGAGTTTCAGTACGGTCTGCTTGCCGACCTGGCTGACGATCAAATTGAGCAGTTGCCCTTCGGTGAGTACCAGGTCGGTGCTTGCCTGGATTTGGCTGTTGTTGACGTTGAGGCTGACCTGACCGTTCGCGGTGGCGGTCAAAACCGTGGCAGTGACTTGTTGACCAGGCGATAGGGCCTGAGCGGCAGCTTGGCCGGTTGGGACGGTAATTTGCGGCGTGACGGTGCTGACACTGCTTTGGCCGGTATTGATTTGCATGCTGCGCTCCTGGGGCGCATCGGTTGTCTAGACCGTTGCGCGCTCAAGCATTTCACGGGCGTGATTGCGGGTGGTTTCGGTTAATTCCACCCCGCCAATCATGCGGGCCAGCTCTTCGACTCGCTGCTGGCCTTCCAATAACAGTATTCGGGTCGAAGTGCTTTCTTTTTGAGCTATTTTTTCAACTTTAAACTGTTGATTTCCCTGGGCTGCGACCTGGGCTTGATGAGTGATGCAGACGATTTGGCGGTTATTGGCCAGTTGGCGCAGCATATTGCCGACAATTTGTGCCACGCCGCCGCCAATGCCCACGTCAACTTCGTCGAAGATCAGGGTTGGAATGCGGGCCACCTGGGAGGTGGCAACCTGAATGGCCAGTGCCAGGCGTGACAGTTCACCGCCCGAGGCAACCTTTGCCAGTGGTTTGAACGGCTGGCCGGGGTTGGTACAGATCAAAAACTGAATATCTTCCTGGCCATGTGCGGTGGGCTGGGAGGCGTCGCTGGCGACCATTTCCACCTGGAATCTGGCGTTGCCCATGCCCAACTGGTGGATAGTTTGGTCGACTTGTTGCGATAGTTTTTTTGCCGCCGCCTGACGGGCGACAGTCAACTGCTGCGCCAACTGGCGATATTGTGCGTGTAGCTGCTGGCGCTGTTGCTGAAGTTGTTCCAGTTGCTGGTCGGAATGTTTCAACGAATGTAGCTCATCACTGATTTGTTGATGCACATCCACTAGTTGCTCGGGATCACAGCGATGTTTGCGCGCGGCATGATTCAGTTCGCTGATGCGCTCATCCAGCCACTGCAAACGCGCAGGATCCAGTTCGGTATTCTGCCATTGATCACGCAGTTCGGCGGTGGCTTCGTCGATTTGGATGCGGGCATTTTCCAGCATCTCGCGCGGCGAACTGGCCTGTGGCAAATACCGTTGTGCATCGTTGAGTACGTTGATGCAGCGGTTGAGTTGTGAGAGCAAATTATCATCGCTGTCGTAGAGCACTGACAGCACGCTACTCAGCTGGGTTTGAATTTGCTCGGCATGGGCCAGTTGGCGATGTTCTGCATCCAATTGTGCCCACTCATTGGGTTTTAATTCCAGCGCATCCAGTTCTTGCAATTGGAACGACAAATAATCCAGTCGCTGCTCACGCTGATCTTTGGCCTGTTCCAGTTGTTGCAGTTGCTGATTGATTTGTTGCCATTGGCGGTACACACCACGGACTTGTTTGAGCACGGTGTCATTTTGCGCATAGTCATCAAGCAGCTCGCGTTGCTGGTCTTTTTGCAACATGGATTGATGTTGATGCTGGCTGTAAATATCGACCAATTGTGCACCGAGTTCGCGCAGTAAACTGACCGAGATCGGGCGACCATTGATGTAGGCTTTTGAGCCATTTTCAGCCAAGGTGCGGCGTAGGATACAGGCACCATCTTCGTCCAATTCATGCTCGGTTAACCACAACTGCACGTTGCTTTGCTGGCGAATGTCGAAACAGGCAACCACTTCACCGCGGTCGCTTCCTGTGCGCAGCATGGAACTGTCGACACGATCACCCAGAGCAATGGCGAGCGCATCAATGGCGATGGATTTGCCCGCACCCGTTTCACCGGTGAGCGTCGTCAAACCCGTGGAAAAGTCGACGGATAATTCGTCGACGATGGCAAAATTACGAATGTGCAGTTCAGTCAACATAACAAACGTTCTTAGAGGTTTTCGCTCCAGTGAAGCTTTTCGCGCAGAATATGATAGTAGTCATAATCTTTAGGATGGATTAATCGAACTTTTTTCTCAAACCGTTTGATGCGGATACGGTCACCGGCAATAACTCCCAGATTTATTTGGCCATCGCAGGTAACTTGGGCGCGACCATGACAACTTTCACTAATGGTGATTTCAACATCGCTGTGTCCGTCGATCACCAAGGGACGTTGGCTGAGAGTGTGCGAGCAGACGGGAACAAGCAGCATCGCGTCCAGTGTTGGAAAAATGATAGGCCCACCACCGGACAGGGCATAGGCGGTTGAGCCGGTGGGTGAAGAGACGATTAATCCATCAGAACGCTGGCTGTTAACAAAACCGCCGTTGATGAAGGTTTTCATTTCCAGCATGCGCGCCTCTTCCCACTTGTGAATGACGACATCATTCATCGCAATCGAGGTATCGAGCAGCGCACCGTCGCGTAAAATATCAACGCGCAGCAGCATGCGTTCTTCGATGATGTGATCACCTGCAAGAATTTCGTCGAGCTTGTCCGCAAATTCGCTAAAAGAAATATCGGTCAGAAAACCCAACCGGCCTAAATTGATGCCAACCAGTGAGATTTCATGACGGGTCAGTGAGCGTGCGGCATTGAGCAACGTACCGTCACCACCGATGACAACGGCCAGATCGCAGGTGTTTCCGAGTTGTTCTCTGTTTAAAACTTGTACGCCGGGTAACTGGACGATACCGGCACTTCCTTCATCCAGGAAAACTTCAATTTGTCGGTCGTGTAGGTGCTGGTAAACGCTTCGGAGTTGCTCACTCATATCGGTGCCGGCATATTTGCCAATCAGGCCGATTTTTTTAAATTGACTGGTCATCCCCTCTCCCGGAAAGATGTCGTAATTTTTTGTTAGACGCATAATACAACCAAAGCCCCGGCTTGACACCATAATAGTAGCTTGGTAGCGTGCCTGGCCAGCACGGATCGCATCAGGGAGTCAAACGTGTCAGCAACGGTGATAAGCGAGCGTGGTTAAAAAAGCGACAACCTCCATGGATCAATTATTGAGCGGGCGAGCACAGCGGCTGCTTAAACTGTTGATCGAACAGTATATCGAGTCGGGTCAACCCGTGGGCTCGAAGCTGCTTGCGCAGCATTCAGGTATGGAGTTGAGTGCGGCCACGATTCGCAATGTGCTGGCTGATTTGGAGCAGCAGGGCTTGCTGGCTTCGCCGCATACTTCAGCCGGGCGGGTGCCGACTGATTTGGGTTATCGGTTGTTTGTTGATTCCCTGGTTTCGGTCAAACCTCTGGAAGACAAGCTGTTGTCGCAGTTACAGCGACAAATTCGCCTGGAATCCAATTCGCAGAATTTGTTGTCCAGTGCTTCCAATATGCTGTCGGAGCTAACCAGTCTGACCAGCATTGTCATGCTGCCAAAGCGCGATTGTATTGCGTTGCGGCAGATTGAATTTGTTCCCCTGTCCGAGAAGCGCGTGTTAGCCATCATGGTGATGAGCGATGCTGAGGTGGAAAACCGCATCATCCACACCAGTCGTAACTTTTCCGAAACGGAGCTGCGTCAGGCAGCCAATCTACTTAATCGCCTGCTGGTTGGTCGTGACATTCAAACTGTGCGCGACAACATTTTGGGTGAATTAGAATCCATGCGCAAAGAAGTGAATGAGTTTTTACAGGCGGCGGTGGAGATGGCTTCGCAAATGTTTAGCACAGACGGTTCCCCTGCACGTGATGATTTGGTGGTGTCTGGCGAAAGCAAGCTGCTGCACATGGACTCCCTGGCGGACATTGGCAAGGCGCGGCGTTTACTCGATGCGTTTGGCCATAAACGCGACATTCTGGATCTTCTGGATCGCTGCATGTCTTCGGAGCGAATGCAGGTTTTTATTGGTGCCGAAACCAACAACCCGGAGTTTGAGCAATGCAGTCTGATCAGTGCGCCCTACAGCATGGACGGTAAGGTGGTTGGCGTGCTGGGCATCATCGGCCCGACCCGCATGGCTTACGACCGGGTTATTCCCATGGTTGATGTCACTGCAAAATTGTTAGGCGCGGCCTTGCAATTCAAAAAGTAGCCCCCATATTCCACCCAAACACCTGTTTTGAATTAACGCTATAAACGTTTGGAGTCGCTAATGGCTGAAGATAAGCTTATGAATGAAAACGAAAATTTGCAGAACCAAACGGCCGGTGGTGCCGCCTCGGCAACGGCAGAATTAGGCCCAGAGGCTGCCCGAATCGCCGAGCTGGAAGCGGCCCTGGCCCTAGCCCAGGTTAAGGCTGAAGAAAACTGGAACCTGGCTTTGCGCACCAAGGCTGAAGCAGAAAATATGCGTCGCCGGGCGGAAAAAGATATCGAAAGTGCTCACAAATTCGCCATCGAGAAATTTGTCAACGAACTGATTCCGGTCATCGACAGTATTGAGCTGGGTTTGTCTGCGACTCATGAAGATAACGCCAGCATCGCGAAATTCCGCGAAGGTTCCGAGCTGACGCTGAAGATGATGTCCACCGTCATGGAAAAATTTAACATGGCTGCCATCTCACCCAAGGGTGAGAAGTTCGACCCCGCCAAACACCAGGCGATCACCATGCAGGAACAAACCGGCGTTGAGCCCAATATCGTGCTGCATGTGATCCAAAAAGGCTACTCTTTGAACGACCGCGTGTTGCGTCCCGCGATGGTGGTGGTTTCCAAGGCATCATCCAGCGAACAAAACAAATTTGATGGCATGGCTTGAAATTGCCGGGATTGACCCGCACATTGAGCCTCAGAGCAGTACACAAACGAATTTAACCAGACGAATTACAACGGAGAAAATCCATGGGTAGAATCATAGGCATCGACTTGGGCACCACCAACTCCTGTGTGGCAGTGATGGAAGGCGGCAAGCCCAAAGTGATTGAGAACGCAGAAGGTGATCGTACCACTCCTTCGGTTATCGCGTTTGCCCAGGATGGCGAAGTATTGGTTGGCCAGCCAGCCAAACGTCAGGCGGTTACCAATCCGCAAAATACCTTTTTCGCAGTAAAACGCTTGATCGGCCGTCGTTTTGAAGAAAACGTGGTACAGCGTGACATCAGCCTGGTGCCATACAAAATCACCAAGGCAGACAACGGCGACGCATGGTTGCAATCCCGCGATAAGAAAATGGCTCCGCCAGAAATTTCTGCGCGCGTTTTGATGAAAATGAAGAAAACCGCAGAAGACTACCTGGGCGAAGAAGTGACCGAAGCGGTTATCACCGTTCCTGCGTATTTCAACGACTCTCAGCGTCAAGCGACAAAAGACGCGGGCAAGATCGCTGGTCTGGAAGTTAAGCGTATCATCAACGAACCAACCGCAGCTGCACTGGCCTATGGTTTGGATAAAAGCCGTGGCGACAAGAAAATTGTTGTATACGATTTGGGCGGTGGTACGTTTGATATTTCGGTCATTGAAATTGCCGAAGTGGAAGGCGAGCACCAGTTCGAAGTGTTGGCAACCAACGGTGACACGTTCCTGGGTGGTGAAGACTTCGATACCCGTCTGATCGACTACCTGGTTGACGAATTCAAGAAAGACAACGGCGTTAACCTGCGCAATGATCCACTGGCGCTGCAGCGTCTGAAAGAAGCCCAGAAAAGGCCAAAATTGAACTGTCTTCTGCGCAGCAGACTGAAATTAATCTGCCTTACATCACTGCCGATGCCTCAGGTCCAAAACACCTGAACATCAAAGTAACACGCGCCAAGCTGGAATCGTTGGTGGATGAACTGATTCAGCGCACCATGGAACCATGCAAAATTGCTCTGAAAGATGCCGGCCTGACGATTTCCCAAATTGACGATGTCATTTTGGTCGGTGGTCAAACCCGTATGCCCAAGGTGCAACAAGCGGTTAAAGATTTCTTCGGCAAAGAGCCACGCAAAGATGTAAATCCAGATGAAGCAGTTGCTGTTGGTGCCGCTATTCAGGGTGGTGTATTGGGTGGTGAAGTAAAAGACGTTCTGTTGTTGGACGTAACCCCACTGTCCTTGGGTATCGAAACCATGGGCGGTATCATGACCAAACTGATTGAAAAGAACACCACGATTCCAACCAAGGCTAGTCAGGTGTTTTCAACGGCAGACGACAATCAAACAGCGGTCACCGTACATGTACTGCAGGGCGAGCGTGAAATGGCATCCGGCAACAAGTCACTGGGTCGTTTCGACTTGAGCGACATTCCACCTGCGCCACGCGGTGTGCCACAGATCGAAGTGTCTTTCGACATCGACGCCAACGGTATTTTGAACGTATCTGCCAAAGACAAGGCGACGGGCAAGTTGCAGTCCATCGTGATCAAAGCCTCTTCTGGTTTGTCTGATGAAGAAATTCAGAAAATGGTAAGAGACGCAGAAGCCCACGCCGAGGAAGACCGCAAGATCAAGGCATTGGTAGATGCACGCAATCAAGCGGACAACATGATTCACGCCACTGAGAAATCCATGAAAGAACTGGGTGACAAGGTGGAGGCGAGCGAGAAGAAAGATATCGAAAACGCCATCGCTGAACTGAAGACCGCGATGAAGGGCGACAACAAGGACGACATCGAGGCCAAAACGCAAAAACTGGCCGAGTACTCTGGCAAGATGGCGCAGCGTCTGTACGAAAACAACAATGCTGCCGAGGGTGCGCAGCCTTCAGGTTCGACCAACAGCCAGCAGGGCAGCAAGGCTGACGATGTTGTTGATGCTGAGTTTGAGGAAGTCAAAGACGACAAGTAAGGTTGTTGTCGGTGAATCCTGTTCGCAATATTCGAAAACAGGACGTTGTTTAATATGGCTGCCCGCGTATGCGGGCATGACCATGTAGTGGGTAGGCAATTTTGATATTGCACTCGCTCATTGTTTTGGAAACTGTATATGTCTAAACGCGATTATTACGAAATCCTCGGCGTTTCCAAAAACGCCACCAAAGATGAGCTGAAAAAAGCTTATCGCCGTTTGGCCATGAAGTATCATCCTGACCGTAATACGGATAATCCCGAAGCGGAAGAAAAATTCAAGGAAGCCAAAGAGGCTTATGAAATTTTGGATGATGACCAGAAACGAGCGGCTTACGATCAGTTTGGTCACGCGGGCGTCGATCCCAGTGCGGGTGGCCCCGGATTCCGCGGCGGTGCGGGTCCAGGCAATTTTGGTGATATTTTCGGTGATATCTTCGGCGATATTTTCGGCGGTGCTCGTCGCGGTGGTGCGCACGCAAATCGCGGCGCAGATCTGCGCTACAACCTGGAAATTTCACTGGAAGAAGCTGTTGCCGGCACGACTGTAAAAATTAAAGTACCAACCTTTGTCAGTTGTGGCACCTGTGACGGTAGCGGCGCTAAAAAAGGTAGCAAGCCGGTCACGTGCTCTACCTGTGCGGGCCACGGTCAGGTTCGTATGCAGCAGGGATTTTTCTCGATTCAGCAAACTTGTCCAACCTGTCAGGGACGAGGTGAAACAATTTCTGATCCTTGCTCTGTGTGTCATGGCCAAGGGCGAGTGCAGGAAACCAAAACACTTTCCGCGAAAATTCCCGCAGGCGTGGATGTTGGTGACCGCATTCGTTTGAGTGGCGAGGGAGAGGCCGGCGAAAATGGTGGTCCACCCGGCGACCTGTACATTCAAATCAATGTCAAAGCACATCCGATTTTTGAACGCGAAGGCGCGGACTTGCACTGTGAAGTTCCCGTGAGTCTTGTGACGGCGGCATTGGGTGGTGAACTGGATGTGCCGACGCTGGATGGTCGGGTGAAACTGAAAATTCCTGCGGAAACGCAAACCGGCAAGTTGTTCCGTCTGCGTGGCAAGGGTGTTAAACCTGTGCGTGGTGGAGCGGTAGGTGATTTGTTCTGCCGCGTGAGCGTGGAAACGCCGATAAACCTCAGCAATAAACAGAAAGAAATGTTGCGCGAATTTGAAGCCAGCCTGAATAATGGCGGCAAGCATAATCCGCGTTCTCATGGCTGGTTGGACAAGGTCAAGACCTTCTTCGACGAGATGAAATTTTAAACTCGGCATTTTGCTTGAGTTTACGGCATTGAAGCGCGACGAGTGTATGCTTGTCGCGCTTTTTGCTTCAAACAGTCGTGTGTGCGTAATCTGATATCAGGGTAAGGGTAATCGAAATGATTAAAGTGGGCATTACAGGCGCTGGTGGGCGCATGGGCAAGGCGTTGATCGAAGCTTGTGTCAATACTGCGGGTTTGCAGTTGGCCGCTGCAGTGGAGCGTAAAGGCAGTTCACTGGTTGGTGTGGATGCCGGTAGTTTGGCCGGTGTGGGCGAACTTGGGATCAAACTGGTCGATGATCTGCGTAGTGTGATTGGCGATATTGATGTGCTGATTGATTTCACCGGCGTTGAACCTACACTGCAACATGTACAAATCTGTGCTGATGCGGGCAAGCAAATTATCATCGGCACCACGGGATTTAACGAAGAACAAAAAGCCAAGATCAGCGCAGCCGCTCAGCGTGTTGCGGTCGTGTTGGCGCCGAACATGAGCATCGGTGTTAATTTGTGCCTGAAACTGCTGGACATCGCTGCACGCGTGATGGGTGATGAAGTGGATATCGAAATTATCGAGGCCCATCATCGCCACAAGGTGGATGCGCCATCAGGTACCGCTGTGCGCATGGGTGAGGTTGTTGCCAAAGCGTTAGGCCGTGATCTGAAGACCTGTGCTGTGTACGGGCGTGAAGGTATGACTGGCGAGCGCGACCGCAAAACTATCGGATTTGAAACAATTCGTGCGGGCGATATCGTTGGTGAGCACACAGTGATGTTTGCTGATATCGGTGAGCGTGTGGAAATTACGCACAAGGCTTCCAGCCGAATGACGTTTGCCAACGGCGCAATGCGTGCTGCAGCTTGGTTGAACAGCAAAAACACGGGTCTATATGATATGCAGGACGTGTTGGGCTTAAAGTAACTCTTAGCCAGATTGTACTTTAAACCGAAGGCCGAAAGGCCTTCGGTTTTTTTATGCATGTATTTTTGATTTTTTTGCGTCCAGTAAACGATTTATTTTTTCGGTCGTGTTCGCATCCATGCTGCTTAGGGCATATTTCAATTGTGTTGAGGTTGAAGTACCCACTGGGCTTGAATTTATCAATGTGCCTTTTACGTAAAATGAATGTTTCTGGAAGTTTATGAAGATTGTGGTTTCCAGTGCAGCATCGTGCGATTCATTGCTCTCGGTGGTGATAATATGGCATTCCTCAGGGGTAATGCTCATCAGTGTGCCATGAATTTCTGAGTCGCCTTGTTTTATCAATGAACTGATGAAATGCTCACCGTTCTTTTTATTCGAACCGGACAGTAGTTTGTCTATTTTTTCTTCGAGTGATTTTCCTGAAAACGGCTTGATGAGATAGTCATTCACGCCCGCTTCAATGGCCTTGATAATCGATTCCTTGTCAGCGCGTGATGTGGCCATGATGAATGGGATGGATTTGAAATGTTCAATTTCTTTGATTTTGCTCAAAAACGAAAGGCCGGATATTTTCGGCATTTCCCAGTCGCAAATGATAATGTCCACCGATTTTTCTTCAGCTAATCGCGACAGCGCATCTCTGGCATTGGCGGATTGCACCACTTTGGAGAATTGTAATTCGGTTTGCAAAATCCGGCTGACAAACTGCCGGGTACTTGCGGTGTCATCAACGACCAGGGCTTTCATGCTCTTGTACATAGCGTATACCCATAAATGAAGGTGTCTGCTGTCAGTTAACGGACAAAAAGTAACGTATTTGTAACATGGCGTCACCAAAACTGTGAGACGAGTCACGTAATCTGGACGGGTTCTC